>Ga0194116_10004471_pt1 | contig 15993 bp, 10 predicted proteins | sample TA2MahsurfametaG_4_FD_148617 | JGI IMG/M metagenome (GOLD analysis project Ga0194116, IMG submission 148617) | Freshwater microbial communities from Lake Tanganyika, Tanzania - TA2015008 Mahale S9 surface | ecosystem: Environmental > Aquatic > Freshwater > Lake | place: Tanzania: Lake...
AATAAATTAGAAATTCATTTTTTCATTATTGTAATCAATGCAACAATAATTTAATTTTAAAGGTTTTTCATAACTGAAAAAATTAAAATTTTGAAAAAAGAAAATAATTATTTTAAAATAAAATAACTAATTTAAATTAAATTTTTAATCAAAACTTAAAATGAATACCCCACTTTTAAATGATATTGCCTTTGGATTAGTCAAAGACAAAGTAATTGAAGATAAAATGAAAGAATATCAGATGACAGAACAACAAAAAGAAGATATGTCAAAAAAAGAGTCAAAAGGAAAACAAAAAATAAATATAGGACAAGAAGAACAAGAGGAAAATCCAGAAGAAATAGATTTAGATGAAGTAGATTCAGAAGAAGAACGAATAATGCAAAAACACATTCAAGCTCGTATGGATGAAGCAGAAAAAAATAGAGAAGCAGTAAAAGCAAAATTGGCAAGAAAATATGGAGAATACAGAGATATTGTTGAAACTGAATTTTTAGATACTATGATAAAAAATCCTAAAGTTGTTTGCCATTTTTATCATGATCAATTTGAAAGGTGTAAAATTATGGATAAGCATTTAAAACAAATATCTGATTTGCATCCTGAAACTCTCTTTGTAAGAATTAATGCAGACAAGACTCCATTTTTCACTGTTAAATTAAATGTTAAGGTGAATATGTTTTAAATTTGTGATAATAAAAATTATTTAAAAGCATAAATTGATATAGCAATTTTTCAAAGGGAATATCTATAATTTTTCAAAAATTTTTATTTATTTATTAAATAAATTACATATTATAGATTTTACCAACTATTATATGCTTTGTTGATGGAAAAGCTACTGATAGAATTGTTGGATTTGAAGAAATCGGTATGAGAGATGATTTCCCCACAATAAATTTAACAAGACGCTTAGTCACATATAAAATGATAAATCCTATGAATAAATCAGAAAAAGGAATTATGGAAATAAATATGAAAAATAAAAAATCAAAAAAGAAAAACGATGATGAAAGAAGTGGCGATGATTCTGATTATTAATTTATTAATTACAAATATTATTTTTTAGCTAAATAAAAAGAAATTTTTTGAAAACATTTAATTAATTTCACATTTTGAATTTACAAATTCTTATTTTTTATTTTGTGAAAAAATATTGATTTTATTATTAAATGAATAATTAAAAAATATGATAATTTTTATTTATTACTTTTTATTAGGGAAAGTTAAAGGGTTAATAGAGTTTTGAAATTTAAATAAATCATTTAGAATTAATAGGCATTCCTTAAATTTAAATTTATCATATCTCAAATTGATATTATCTTCAAAATAATCACATTTTGATAAATATTATTAAAAAAAATAATCAAATTATTTTAAGAAGTTCAAATAAAATAATTTATATTAATTCAATTCATCATTTTTTCAAAAATCTATCAGCTCTCTTATTGAAAGCTAAAAAGTTAAACAATAAATTAAATTTTTTAAAATTGTGAAAAAAATATTGATAAGAAAAAAAAATAATAGTATACTTTTTAAACACTTTTCAAAACAAACATTTAAAGCATCATCAGTTATAACAACTGATGTTTTTGTTTCCATTCCAATACAGCATAAATTACACATATCAACTTTACAACGAGATTTTCCATAGAAATCATTATTGAAATTATCATCACAGTAAGGGTAAATAGAATGTTCAGGAGTTGGAGGTTCAATACAAGCTTTAATAGTACTTGAGTTGGAACCTGTTTCCATATATTTACATTGCTTGTTACATAAAAAATTATGTTGAGGATTAGTCATGTCAACATATTTATTACAACACGAGCCACAAAAATCGTCCTAAAATTTCATATATTTAAATCTATAATAAAATGAATATTAAATAATATAATGAAAAGAAAATATCTTTCTTTTTATTTTATCTAATTTTTTAAAAAAATTTTACATTGCATTTTTTAACTTCGGCCTCTGCTTCAAATAGAATATTACAGAATCTTCCTCTGTCATCATTTGATGGATATCTTAAACATTTATTCCATGTAAAGTTTTTAATATTTGAATTGATTCTATCGAAAATAGTCATATCTTTCAACTTATTTCTCGGTACTTAATTTTTTAAGTAAATATTAAACGAATGAAGAAAGATTATTTTAAAAAATACATTTTATTTATTCAAAAATTTCTAATAAAATTTATAAAACTAAAAAAATTTTAATACAATCTAAGGATTCTTGATCAACATATAAAGTTTTGTCCGGATCAAAATCATCTAAATTATCATACGGAGCAAGGATTATTTCATCCATTACTAATGCAGTTTTATAAGAAGAAAGACCTAAATTTCCAAACTTTAAATCACTATCAACAACGTTTTTCTCAAAAACTTTTATAACATTATCGGGAGATGAATCATTTGAAATAAACACATTAAATTTATCCTTATTAAAAGTCAAAGTTAATCTCATCCAAGTATTTTTTTTATAACCTAGCATGGGATTTACGGCTACTAGAGAATATTGATTATTCATCTTCTTTCTGATTCTGATGAATTTTTCATGTGGATCACCAGATAATTCTAAAATATAATAATTATATACATCATCAAAAGACTTCTCAAATCTAAAAAGAAACCCAACTATGCCTTCATGAAGTGCTTTGAATTTTACCGAATATTTACCATAATTACATTCCTTTTTAGGATCAGTCATAACATATAATGTTCCTTCTTGGTTATCGTTTGAGCCATAGATTAGCGCAGACTGTTTAAGTACTAATTCTCTAAACTCATAATCACTTTCGATTCTCCATTCAGATGGACCATCTATATATTCTTTAGGATCAATGGATTTCCATCTTTCGGAGAAACCATTTTTAAAGTTTTCATAAAATCTAGTACAAGTTGGAGTAATTGCAATTTGCTTATCTCTGTCAGAATCATCAAAATTAGTGCATTGAATAGGTACTACAGAAATGTTATCTAAAAGCATAAAATTAAGGCCAAAGCTACTGAAGGCTATTGTTCCATGAACTAACTCATTATCTATTACACCAAATTGCAACTCATATAATTTATCCATATTTTCTCCTGATCGATCAGTCATGTAAATAGAGATATTTGATTGCTGGGCTCTTATTTTCACATTATACCACGTCTCCTGAATAAAACCTCCATCATTTTTGAAATCAATTAATTTTGGAATTCCTTTTACAAATTTTCTAATTCTTTTATAGCCTTTCTCTTGATTTGAAACTTCAAAGATATAGTAATTATATGGATCTACATATCTAAAAGCTATACCAAAAGTATTATTATCTTTAAGGAAAAACGAGCATTTTAGCTCAAAGTCGTAGAAGTCTCTATCTTTTAATATCAAATTTGAACCTGAACGATTATCCATAAAAGCATTTTCTTGTTTAATAACTTTCGAATGTCCGTTGATATTATATGGATAATATTCCCATTTGGAAGGTTTTCCTTTACCTTTTTTAGAATTAAAAACTTTAAAAACTGTAAAAATATCATTTTGATATGTTTCTGTATATTCATTCCTTATTAAAAATAGATTTATTTTGTATTTAGCAGTTTTAAAATTGAATTCGGTTCTACGTATTTTGTTTTGAATTTTTTTCTCAACCTCAAAGATGATTTTGTTTATATCTGAAGTTTTTTTAGTAAGTGCTTTTAGCTTAATATTTTGTGGTTCAATACCAAGTTCTTTTTGGTTATTAAGTAAACCTATTTCTGAAATTGCCTTTCCAATCAATGTTTTGAAATCATCAGCTACTTGTTTAATTTGTTTTAAATAATTTTCTTCTTTGATATATGCTGCATTTATAAAGCTCAATGCCTGTTCTGTTGTAAGCTGTGATGTTGGGCTTGAAAAACCTAATAGATCTTTATATTTGTTCTTTTCTTCATCTTCGTTAGCCATTTCGCCTAATCTTTTCAATATTTCTAAACGAGTATTTAAACCTGAATTATTTGTGTTGGATTTTAAAATGTTATTTTTCATTTCACTTGCCATTCTATTTACATATTTTTTATTTGGTGCTTGTGATGAATTCGATAGATTCTGCAATTTTTCCAATATTTCAGGTCCTACATTAGCTGAAGTGGATAGCTGTTCATTTGAATTGCTTTTTTCAGAAGAATTTTGATCTTGGGAAGTTTCATGGAATTTCATTCCATCAGATAAATCTTCTTGAATAAATCTTGACATTTGTCCAAATTTATCAATTAAATTAGAATTATTGTTGTTTTGGCTTGTTTCTAAATTATTGTGCTTTTTTATTTCGTTTTCTTTCTGTTTTTCTGAATTAGAATTATATTGAGATAAAATATTTTCAAGTTGATTTATTACTTCTAAATTTTTTGAATTTATTTTCTTTTTTTCTTCCGCTGCATTAACTTTTGATTTTTCATCTTGAATAAGTTGATTTTTATAATTTTGATATTGTTTTTTTTTATATTTTGAAGAAATCATTCTCATAAGCTTTTCTGTTAAATCATTATCTGAATTTGAATTTTCTTTTGACTCTTCATTTTCTTCTACGTCTTTCTCTTTTTCTTCTGAAGAAATTAAATTAAGTAAAGCTTCTAAATCATGATTTTCATTATTCTGATTATTATTATTTCCAACAAAATTTTTTCTTGTTTCTTTAATCAAATGCTTTAATTCACTTTGATTTTGTTTTTGAGTGTCGATTTTTTTCTTCTTTGAAAACTTTTTGAGTAGTTCTATTTCAGCATTTAAAGCTTTATTTTTTTCATTTTCATTTTCATCGGATATTTTCTTTTTTAAATCATTTGTTTTTCGAATCAAATCATTGCTGAGTAAAAGATCTTCTAAGTTTCTTCTTTTATTTAATTTTTCAATATTATTGTCGTTATTCTCTTGTTTTAAATTCTCCAATAAATCATTTAAAGCTTTAGGATTTCCAGTCAAATTATTTACGTCAAAATTATTTTCATCATTTTTTAAACTTTCGTTTTCATCACCAATTTCTAAGAAAGATCCCATTTCTGGAGCACTCGGTTCAGTGTACTCCTTCATTTTATCAATAGGACAATAAGGATTATATCTATGAACAGTAAATGATTTATCCCACGGACTTGGATTATCAACAGTTTCAACATTATGTTTAGTACTACCAAGATAAGTTTTCTTTCCAGGTTCAATACGAACTTCGACAATTCCACCGTCATTATCCAATATAGCTCCTGTGTGTATTGCTGCTCTACAAACACTGGAGTTATCTGTATAAATTCCTGTACCATATACCGGTACTTTTACTTTTGAACAATCTGAAGGACAAATCATTCTTAAATTTGAAAAAATTTCGTAATTTGAAAATGCATCTGTACGTAGATGACTATCGCAATCCACATCTATATAGTTTTTAACTTTCTTCTTGCCATCTTTATTGGTAGAGCAAATTAATGCAGAAATTTTCGAATCATCTAATTTCTCATAGACTATGTTGTTGAGTTTTCCAATTGCAGCAATATTTTTTACATTGTTTGGATCACCGCTAAGTCCAGCGCTGAAAAGATAGTTAATATCTTTCCCACCATTTTCCTTAATAAATGCTGCAATCAAATCACTAATATCTCCACTATTTATATCATTTATTGGTTTGAAAAGTCCAGAACATTTAGAAACATCGCAATTGTAATCATATGCGATAGGTATTATTGTATCGGTACTTAGATCATATTTTAAAAGCTTCAAAAGATTAAAAATATTATTCAACATGATATCATTTTTTATTTCAAATGGTTCCAAACCCAAAAGATTGCATTTATATCTTAGATCTAAATAACTTTTAAATTTATTTTTAAATGGGGTATTAATAGGCTGATTATCATTATAAATGTAATAATCCAACCCTCCTTTTTTTCCGTAAGAGTCAAAATCACAATACACTTGAAGAGGTTTTGGCATGCATTCATTTTTAATCCAATACATTCCACTTCTTTTGCTTGGGAAGCTTTTTATAATATTTGCACAATCCATTGAAGGAAAATATTCATTTGCAGCAAGTGTAAAGATTTTTATGTTTTCCATTGCCAAAAAATCAGAAAAAAGCTTTAGACGATTTTTAATATCAATAAAGCTATTAGAAAGCAAATTTAACTTTTGATTGATATTTGTGGCTGTTTGTTTCATACGAATTATTGAATCAGGTACTTTTTGATACATTGTTTCAACAACTTTTAGTTTAGTTCTAGTCTGATGTAAAGCGGATTTACTACGCTTAAATTCATCTCCTGTTACTTTGTCCAATATACCGACGGAAATTATTTCAAATTTATTTGCATCCAATAAAATATCTTTACATGGATCTCTTCTTAAATATTTACTTCCAGTATGAATAATTATATTCCTTATTCCATACACATTCTTTTCTTCTATCTTAGTAGTCGATTCTAACATTACTATTTTAATTCCCATTAAATCTTTATTCATTAAATTCACGTATGAAGTATCATCTCTATTATCCTTACCTTTTTTAAATACTTTCCAATAACCATCAGGATATAACCCTATAATTTTATATCTTTTAGCAGGAAATTTCCAATAAACTGTCATATCCCTAGCAATATATGAATATTTGTGAAAGTATATTTCAAAAATAACATCACCTATAGAAGGTGCAGAAGCCCAATATTTAGTTACTTCGTAAGAGACTGCCCTTGATGCATCATGAAGTCCATCCGCCTGATTAGAAGATGCAGAAACTTTAATATCTTCAGCGGGAATTTCATCTCCCACACTCATATCAGAAACACTCAGGCATGTAAACTCTTCTTTAGTTGAACGAATTTTTCCATCAGATTCCATTATCCATTTTTCACGTTCATCTTTGTATTGCGAACTAATACCACAATCCAATATATCTACTCTATTGGGTGCTGGACTCTCAAGACATTTACCATCTCTAAACGTTGTAATAAAACCATTACTATTGAGCACAAACAAATCTCTGTTATCTCCGTATGAAATAGCTTGTAAGCAATCAAGAGCAACAACTGGAGAGTTATTCGATAACTGTCCATTAACAACTGTCAAGCAAAGTTCTTCTCCAAGCTTTTTAGATTTTATCATTACAACTTCTTTTGATTTTGTGTAAAATTCAAGATTAAAGATACCGTAATATTGATTTACTGGAATTCTCATAGAAATTTGTATTATTCTAGCCCATACAGTCTCATCGAAATCAATACGTTGATCGAAGGATTTATATTTCCACCTTGTTTTTGAGTTTGAAAGCACACTTTTCCACCAATTTAAATCTCCTGTTTTAATTGTTCTTTGGTAGCCGTTTGAAACAAGATCAAATACTGTACTGTCTGTGCGACTTTCGTCATTTGAATAACTGATCTTGTATTCAGCTGGGGCAAAAGCCCAGTGAATCCAGAGTGCATTTATTCTATATGCTCTAGGGAAAGTAACATAAAAATTTACTTCTTGATAAAAATCATGACCCCCTTCGGAGCACCAAAATTTATCATCATCTGTTAAAATTCTTTCAGGAAAATAATATTCCTGACGACCGTTTTTGATATCCTTATATATACTAGTGGCTTCGACTTTAGTCATTTTTACAACTTCTTCATCATTATGATATTCTTTAGATATAGGTTCACCACTTTTTCCCATACTAGTAGGCTTTGTAGTTAAAAAATCTGGATCCTTTGGAGGTGGAATAGTCGGATTAAGCTTTGGATCATAGGGATCTGGTTTTAAAATTTGCCTTGAAGTTTCTTTAAATCTTGTATTTTTGTTGAGATATAAATTCATTACCTCTTCTTTAATTTTCATAAATTTCAAGGGATCGTTTTGTTTTAAATCTATATCAATTATATCGGTTTTATCATTAATATGATTAAGTTTTACTATGTCATCTGGATTAACGCTATTATCTTTCTCAGAGTTATGTTTTTGTGGGGAATTATCGTTTCTTTTATAATTATTTTTATTTGATTTTATTTTGCTGATAAAATTATTCAACTCACTTTTATTATTTTTCCAATTTTTAATTAGATTTTCCAAGGATCTTGAATTAGTATTGACTTTTTCATAAAAACATAGAACATCATTATTAACAAGTAAAAAAATTAAAAATAAACTATAAAGAAATCTTAATTTCTGAATAGAATATAAAAACTTCATTAAAAGAAAAATATTTTATTAATAAATTTAATAATCTTAATTTAACATTTTTCAATTATACTAAATAATATTATGCTTTTTTTATATTATAAATCTGAAGAAATACAAAAATCTTTCATCATCATTATTTAAATTATGAATTTTTTTCGCATCGTAAAAATTATTATAATAAATTAATAAATTCATCTGTTTCACTGAATGGTATTTCTTCAATTATTTTAACCTTCTCGAAATTTTCTTCTTGAAAAAAATTATCCTTTATAGTATTTATGTAATCGTTGTAGATTTCATCTTCAAGATTCACTGAAGTACCTTTCCAAGCATAAATTAGATATTTGCTTTCTTCTATATTTTCATAACATAAAATCATATAATCGTTTTCTGAAAGATCTTCTATATCTATCATTTTATCAGAATTTTCCAATGATGGATAACTTAAGATTTTATTTAAATTTTTAATTTATTATAATAAGATATTGAATAATAATTTTGAATTGAAATTTTAAAACCTAAAGATTTATAAGTTTTAAAAATTCAAAAAAAAGAAATTAATTTTAGTTTTACACGAAAAAAGATTTTCTAATTTTATTTATTAAATTATGTCTTTTTGAAGAACTTTTGTTTCTTCTTTGAGAATCTTCCACTTGGGAAAAATCAACCTAATATAAATAAATTTTTATCTCTACATCTCTATACCAGTTATTCCAATCTGAAATTATATCGCAAAATCTACATTTTTTACTTTCTACATATTTTTTTCTTTGATTATCATCCAGCCAAATAGAAATGAAGTTTTGTGTTTCTTGACCCTCATTTATTTCAATTACTTTTTTATTTGCTTTTTCATTTTTAATTAAGTAATTGACGTAATTTCGAGCAGTGTTAAGATAGCTAATTTTAATTTTTACAATTAAAAATTACATTTTTTTGACGTTTTCAAATATTTTAGAGCCAATCCAAATATATGTAGTATCAAGACAACAAACAATAAAAATACCTCTTTTATCAAAAACTCTTATAAGATTTTCCATTCTTATTTCATAAAAAGGTTCATTCATCTTATTTTTAAAGATTTTTTAATAGTTTAAAAATAAGTTTGAAATTTAAAACTTAAAAAATTTTTACGATTCGACAAACTATTTTATCGGGTTGCTCTATCTGAAAGGATCCGACAGCGAAAATTTTTGGATTAAATCTATAATTTTCTGGTCCTTCATATAATCTTTGATAAAAATTTTGCAATTGTATTGAAAATCCTAAATTTGGACTAGAAATTGATCTTTTATCTTGAACATATTTAAAAGCTTCATCATAATTCAGTTTTTTCTTAAAAATTAAATAAGCTATAACCAAACTAACTGATCTCGAAATTCCTTGATTGCAATGTATCAATATTCTTCCATTATTTTCTTTGACTTTTTCAATTTTATCAATTACTTCATAAAAAAGGCATTCGATATTCTATAAAAACAAAAGTTTTGAAATTTATGAAGTTATATTATTTATTAGATGAACCAAATAAATCTCTTTCAAAAATATAAAAAACTAAATTACTTCCAAAGGATGATCTTTTAAGTAATAATTAGTATATACGATTCCATCGTCAAGAAAATGATTTTGACAAATATCTGCAGCACAGTTAATTATATGAGTAATTTTATTTTCAAAAACTAAATCTTTATTTCTCGCAACTGCATAATTGCTCAAATATAAGAATCCTTCAAGAACTTCAGAAATATTTTTTGAAAAATATTCCATTACTATATGTTTTCTATCACTATCTCGTATGTTAAAATCTTCATTTATTCTAGAGATATCAATCTTTTCAAAATTTTGCTTTAAATTATTTATTGTATTTTCACTGTTTTTATTATTTAAATTGTCATTCGATTCTTTATTATTGTCATAATTAATTTTATTGTCTTTGTTCATATTTTCTAAAATATTTTTTATATCCAATTTTTTTAAGGTAAAAATTTTGTCTGAAGATTTTTTAATAACAGATTCAGGTAAATTATCGAGCTTCTCTTCTACTTCACTCTGCTGATTCATTCTTTGAGAAATTAAGTCATCATTTAATATTTTATGCTGTATTCCCATAATTAATTTTGGAATTTTAATTTCTTTTAATTTTGAAATTTGATTGAAATTAGTGTTTTTATTCTCTGATTTATTATTAGTGTTTATTAAATTAATCTTTAAAGAATTCTGGCTATTCAATTTATTCGCATTAATTGTATCATTGATTTTATTATTTTTATTCGGAGAATCGATTCCGCTTTTCGAAGTGCTATCATCAATATTAAGGTTTGCATTAGAAACACTCTTTGCACAATTAATAGAAAAATTTTCATTCATAGTCCCTTTTTTATTTATGTGAGTTATTGGTAAACTCGTATGTGAAAACAAATTATTAAACGAATCTTCGTTTGAGACATGATCATCATCTCTATTTGAGCTACTTATTACTCCATTATTATTATAATTTCTGCTACTGCTATTATTATTACGACTAGATGATAAAGTGAAGTCCTCCCTTCTCTCTTTTACAGGGAAATTATTGGTATTTATTCTATTCATATTCATAGTGTTTCCTATACTATTAGTTTTATCGATATTATTTTTTGAAAATAAATTTACTTGATGATTTAGCTTACTCATCATTCCTCTATTGGTAACAACATCTTCGAAATATAAATCATCATTTAAATCATCATCTTCATATTCGGAAGATTCAATGTCTTCATTTTCAGAATTGTTTTCAACTGATTTGGAATTTTCATTTTCTTTTTCTTGATTTGAATCATTATATTTCCTCAAGCTAAAAGTGTCAATATTATTCTCGAGATTGTTTACATAATTGTTGTTATTTTCACGAGAAAATTGTGACCTTTTAGAATTAGGTACGCATAGGTTATAGTCCTTTAAGTTTATAAAATTATCATAAAAATTACGTGAATTCTTTGAATTTAGAATTTCTTTATTAAATTTCCCAAATAAAATATTTTTTTTATTATTAGATAATGAAATTTTATTGCGTTTATTTAATTTTTTAGGATATAAAAGCTGCAATAAATAAACAGTCTCATGATAATTTATAAAGCTTTCAGTAGAGGGTGTTCCTGGCTCTTCAGTCAAGTTTTCAAAAGTATTATTTATAATTTGATTTAAATTCACAACTGCATTTTTAATTATTTTTTGGTTTTCGATATTAAACCCGTTATATAGATAAGGTAAAATAGATGGATTCGATAATTTCTTATCTAATTCAAAAGCTTTCATAAGCACATGCGATTTTAAAAGTGGAGCGCAATTCTTTCCATTCCAAATAAACAATAAATATTTATAATCTGAGTTTTTAAAATCACGTTTGGAAAGCAAAAAAGATTCCAAACTTTCTGAATTGTTGCAAGTGGAGAATGCATATTTTAATCCTCGAGGCGTCATATTAGAAGAACTCTCTACTACACCCCAAAGGCTATTTGGGAAGATGGTCATGTCCTCATAATCATCTTTTATTTTAAAAATAATCAATATTATATAAGTTTCAGCTGAGCTAAGTAAAAATCGATCTTCTTTTAATTTTGTCAACTTCACAGATTCTGACAAAATTTTTTCATCTTCAGACTCGAAAAATCTCCATACCTTTAAATTTTTAAAATTCTTTTCAATAGTCGAATTATTGTTATTTTCTAAATCCGATATGTTCATATTATTAGTACTTTTTGAAATTTCATTTATATTGAAATTAAGAATGTCGTCAATTTCAGAGTTTTTGCCATCTACATATAATTTATTTCCCATGTTATTTGATTTAAATATATTTTCAAAAATTTTAATAAAGAAAATAATTTTAGTTTAACTTCTAATAAAATATAAAAAGAAAAATTCATTTATTTATAATCTTTATATTTCTTGTTTAAGTTGATTGTCTTATTTGTTACAAAATTCAAAAAATCATTGAAGAATTTGTAAATTATTTGATAATTAAATTCCGTTTAACCTTTCATTAACTTATGATTTTAGTAGCTATTAAAAAAGAAAATTTACCTAAATCATTATAAGTGATTTTAAATCAATTCAAAAAAAATATCTAAATAAACATTTATTATTTTCTTTAATTTTCACTTTTTTTCATCAAGATTCCTTCTCTTATAAGATATTTGGTAGTATTTTTAGTCTTTTTATGCTAAAAATCATTAATATCATTATATTAATAAAAATTCTTGTTACTACACTTTGTAATATTTTTTTATATTTTTTTAAATTTTTTTTAAATTCAAAGTTATAATAATAAAATTTGGAATATTGATGAAATATTAGTTAAAATGGACGACTTTACATTTAATTTAAAGAGTTTAGAATTTAATATAAAGCAAAAATCAATCAATTATGAAAATTGTGTTTCAAAAGCAATTAAAATGTTTTTGGATACTAAAACAGATATTGAAGTGGCACTCTTTCCATGTAAGAATTTGGAAAATGAATTGAAAGATGTACTGAAACATTATGAAAAATTGAATGCTAAATAATTAACAAAGCATTAATCTTGCTTTTATAATGAGATTAAGATTATAATAATTCTCTAGTATTATGAATAAAAAGTTTTTTTCTTCAACAATATTTAAAAAATAACTTATAATTAGAAAATCTAATATAAATTCGAATCATTCATTTAATAGTAATTTCCATACATAAAAAATTTTAGTTAATATTATGATTGAAAACTTAAAAATAATTAAAATGGAAAAAGAAAGCAATATTAGACAAGAAGATTTATTAAATACTACTAAAAATAATAAAGAATTAGTTATTTTGTTTGATAAGAAAATCAAACCATACATACACTATTTTCAAAAAAATTTTGTCGACTTCTGCAAGGATAAAACTGGAATTCAAAATGAAGAAAATTTTTTTAAGTTGTCAATTTCTGATCAAATGAAATTCAATGAATGTATTGATGATACATCAAACAAAGTAAAAAAGGATTTTACTGATTTGGAAAAATTTTATTTTAATTGTAAAAATGTATGCTATAAAAATTATGATAAAATCACTTTGGATAAGCAAATAGAAGAATACGTCAATTCTTCTTTTAGAATCTATTCAACTATACATCCATGTATAAATGATTGTATGGATCTATACGCTGAATTCACTCATAGATATTTCACTTATATGATTGAAGGTATAAATAATTGCTATAAAAATTTACCTTGATTAAAATTTTATAGAATTTGATTTTTAAATAAATAAAATATTTTTATTAGATAAAGGATTGTATATGGAGTTACTTTAGAAAATATTAGTAGAAAATCTAATTAAGATTCAAAGTTTTTTAATAAAAAGAAAAGATTATAAAAATTGATTATTTGCAATTCTTTGATATTTATTTTGTTTTGAATTTAGATAAATTTGGATTTCAAATAATTTTCTTTTCTTTTTCGAAACTTTTAATGAAATTTCTATTCTAAATATCGAAGATAAGTAAAATTTAATTTTATATTTACTTCTCTAAGACATTTATTATTCTTAATTGGAAGTTATTCTAAATTTTTTTAAGATTTTTACTTGACTATATTAAATATTAATATTAATATTTTTGATAAAAAATTTGGATTTCAAAAATAACTTTTAATATGACTTTTTGCTTTTAATTTTGTTTAATTAAATAATAGCGATTTCATTAATTAGGATCAAATTATTACTTCTATAGGAAAATTTAAAATCAATTTTCTAGTGATTTAAGTTTATATATTATTTGATATACATATTTTTTTTTTAAATTTAGGATTACGAATTGATAATCCAAATTAGATAAGTTTTCATAAAAATTATTTTATCTTTAAAAAATACAAAGTTTTTTAGGTTTTGTTTATATTAAATTATTATTTTGATGATTATATTTATTTTAACCTTAAAAAGAGTGAATTATCCAAAATGAGCTTTTTTAAAAAAAGAAAATAATTTTGGTTTGAATAAAGATTAATTGAGAGAAAAAAACAATACTCATTTTAAATATGAAAAATGCTTAATTCAGATATAGAAATATTGAAATATTTTAGACACTCGAAAAGAAACTCTCAGATCTTCAAGATCTTTCAAAATATAAGATCCATATTTTGAGAAATCCTTGAAGAATGCCTTATTGGATAAAATTTGACTAAATTTTATTTAAATATGTTTGTAAGTAAAATTTTAGGGATAAACCGAAAATCAGAAATAAAAGAAGAATAATAATCCAATCCTAAAGGCATTTGAAAATTAATATTTAATTATTCCTGAGAAAATTTTTTTTTTAAATTATTTATTATATAAATTTTTATAAAGATTTTATAAAAAAAAAATTTTCAAAAGGGCTTACTCAAGGATAGTGTAGTTCACCAATTAGTCTGAATGTATCAATTTCTATGATTTTTTATCAAGAAATGATAATTCATTTTCAAAATTATTTTCGTTTTTTTCTAAATTTGTATTTTATATATTCATCATCATTTTCATTAAGATTTCTGATTCTCCTAAAATTCTAATATTGTTCTATAAGAGAGGTGTTTTTTGGTAAATCGAATATTGAATTAAGATGTCTCAATAGAAGATGTTCTAGTCTTTTCATTGTAGAAGGGTTGTCTATGAAACAAAATAATCCCATAATCCGTAAGAGATTCTACTTTTTATAAACTAATTTATAATTATTATTAAACTAAAAGCAGTAAAATATTTTTTATGAACCACCCTTTTTAGTTTAGTTTAGTTTATGGTTTAAACAACCAATTTAATATTAAAACAAAAAAACAGAACTAGCTTATACTAATATTGATAATTATATAATAATATTAATTTTATATAGAATTCTTTGAATTAGTAATAGCCAGCTGATGTGAAAATTTCTTAAGAACTTCAATCTCCTTTTCACAAATTGATCTAGGTTTGAAGTAAATATCCAGAAATGCTTTTTCCAGATCCTCTTTGTTTATATCCTTTAACTTGACTCTTATTTTTCTCAATTCATCAAGCTCTTTCCAAGCTTTTTATGAACCACCCATTTTTTAGTTTAGTTTAGTTTAGTTTATGGTTTAACAACCACTTTAATATTAAAACAAAAAAAAAAGAACTAGCTTATACTAATAATGATAATTAAATAAAAATATTAATTTTATATAGAATTCTTTGAATTAGTAATAGCCAGCTGAAGTGAAAATTTCTTTTTTATGAACCACCCATTTATAAATAAAAAGGATTGCGACGTCCGGGACTCGAACCCGGGTCAACTGCTTGGAAGGCAGCTATCCTGACCACTAGACTAACGTCGCTGATGAAATATTTCCTAAACAATCTTACTTATTATTTATTTAAGAATCAAGACCAAATTAATTGATTTTCTCTGAAATAGAAATTATTTAAATATTTTTTATAAATTCGCAATTAAATAATTTAAAATTGAATCTAAATTATTTACTTAATTATTACACAATTAATTATTTAATGTTATTAAAGAAATTTACAGCCATTATATCAAATAAAATAATAAAAAAGCATATATTAAAATTCAATAATATTCATTTTAAAATTTTCAAGCAGTAATAAAAAAAATTATTCAATATTTAATCATATTCTGATAGTAATATGAAAAACTTTATTTAATATTTTTTTATTAATAACCTTTTACTTTAATTATTAAGAAGGTCTATAATTTTAAAGCTTCAAAGGTATTAACAATAAAATAAAGGTATTTTTTTTCATATTTTTATATAAAGGGATTTTAAAATCATTAATAGATTGATGAAAAATTGATAATATGAAAATGGGGATT
>Ga0194116_10004472_pt1 | contig 15991 bp, 15 predicted proteins | sample TA2MahsurfametaG_4_FD_148617 | JGI IMG/M metagenome (GOLD analysis project Ga0194116, IMG submission 148617) | Freshwater microbial communities from Lake Tanganyika, Tanzania - TA2015008 Mahale S9 surface | ecosystem: Environmental > Aquatic > Freshwater > Lake | place: Tanzania: Lake...
CTCGATTAAATATTATTCAGCCTGCATTTTTTGATAAAGATTTATTAAGATTTTTAATTAGTTGCAATTCTTAAATAATTTGTCAATTAATAATTAAAATAAATATTTTTTAATTTTTTAAATAATTTTAAATTAATATTATACAATTATTTATTTTTATTAGAAGTACTAATGAATATTCCAACCAAAGTTTTGAGATCAACATTTATTAATAATGAAACTTATTATCATCATCAAGCCTTAGCAAAAAGATTTTATAAATCATCAGGAAAAAATGCTAAAAAATTCAATAACACTTTCTTTAATAATGATTTTGATTTTAGATCCCATGACAACTTTGATCAGATTTCTTATTCATTTGTGGATTCTAAAAATAATTATAAAGAAGAAATTTTAAAGTGGTAAAGATAAATTTTTCATCGATTCCTAAATTATTCTTACACAAAATTTAATTTTTAGTTTTATGAATTTCATTTGAATTATTAATCCATTATTAAACTTAATCATCATTAGATATTTTTCTATTCAAAAATTGATTGTTTATCTTTAATAAATAGATATTAAAATAGAAATTTTCGCTGAAACTTAATTAAAAAATTATATCTTAATTTTTTAACATCCGTTAGATTTTTTTAATGGATGAAATATTGATTTTAATATCTTTAATTGTAAATTGATAGATCTTAAAGTAAAATTTATTTTTCAAATTGAATAAATTAATTAAAAGGCTCTTTTCTATGAGTTTACCTGAAAGAATAAAAGTCGTTTCGATCGAAAATAAATGGTTTTCAACTATGGTTTTACAAATGTATTCGAAATTTAAATGCGATTCAAAAATAAAATTTCAATTAAAATTAGAGGAAGTGACTACAGAAGAAATCTGTTTACAACAAATGTTCAATTCTAATCTGTATCATTATAATAGCGAAATAAACATCGACAACTTTTTTAATACAAAAAGTGATAAATATCAAGATACGGGAAATATTAACGAGAGTTTATTTTTAAAAGAACTAAGATTTTTTTCTCTTAGAGAATCTAATGATACTATTACTTTATCTACTCATTTATTAGAAGACGAAGAAATGTTTCGATTTTTTTTAGAGACCTTTAGCAGAAACAGGGCTTTTCAAACTAATTGCACGTAAAAATACAAATTTATATTAGTGTAAGTTTTGATAATGTTTTGAAAGTTTATAATTGGGACTTTCCGATGTGGTTTGATACTAAAGAGTACAATACAATATCAGAATTCGTCTCGGCTTATTTAGAACAAGTTTTAAGTATAAGGTAAAAATTTAATTTTTTTTGAGTTATATTTTTTATTTTTCTATAAAATTTAAATAATAACTCTTAGATGTAAATTCATCAAAATTATTATTTAAATATTTATTTATATTTAATTTAAAAAATTTAAATTTCACAATAAAAATTATTATTTTTACTAATGACATCCACAAATCTAAAAAATTAAAAATTATTAAAAACCATCAATCAAAATATATGGCTATTTATTTATTTGGAAAAGTTTTCATTTATATTTTAATTAAAAAAAACTCTTTTATAAAGAAACAATGTAAATCATAATTAAGATATAATTCAAAATAAAGCATTTATCATTTTACCCTTCTTATTTCAATATCTAAATATAAAAACATTAATTAAAAAGGAATAAAAATTTATTTGAATTTGATTTAAAATACAAATTTTATTTAGACACTGGTTTTCGATGGAATTGAAAAAAGAAAAATACAATAAGCAATCATGCTTTTCTCTTTCTGATGACCCAAATTTCAATGAAATTTTTGAGAATAGAGACAAATTAATTCATTATTTAAAAACAGAGTTTTCTGATAGAAAAGAAAAAGTAATTTTTTATTATATTTTAATACTATTAAAAAATTTTAAAAATAATTTATTATTATAAATAAACTTTTAATAGCTGCTAACTTCAGTAATAGACATAAAAGCTGTTCTAAATGAAATCAAACAAGATTCAGTACTAATGGCTAAAATAAAAAAGCCAAGACCAGAAAATATGAAAAATTATTTTTATTTTTATAACAAGCAAACGAAATATGAACTTTTCGAACCCCCTTTAGATGCTGATTATGAGATTATTGAAAAATTTAAAAAGTCTTGGGAGGAAAATACTATCGAAAACTTTTTGGATGACCTTATTTTCATAAAACTGGAAAATATAAGTAATTGATTAAATTTATAATAAAATGAATGCTAATATTTATCAATGCTTCATATAAAATAATTTATCAAATTGCTCTAATTTAGGCACTATAGATGACTATTTGGCTAAAAAAATATATGATTTGATTCAAAGTGTTTATAGTGAAAAAAATGCATTTGATCTTATCAATGAAGAGATGATGTTAAAGCAGTCTAATTCAGAAAATAAGATAAAAAAAAAGAAAAGTAAAAAACAAGAGAATAGAAGAAAAAGATCAGGTTCAGCCAATAGAAGCAATCAGAATAAAAATCGTGAAAAAGTTTCTAATAAAAATAGTATTTTAAATGAAAAAAAATCCCCAATTACTAAGGCTAATATTGAAATTTCTTCAGAAGAGGTCGAAAATTCACTATTTAGATTAAATCATAAAAATCCAAAATTTAATTCTTCAGAAGAAAAATTAATTGATAAAAACATCAATAAAATCAAAATTAGCAATTCTAAAAATATAAATAATGATTCTACAGAAGAAAGAAATTCATCTATAAATGAAAATACAACTGATAAACCAGATAACGAATTATCTTCTGATGAGCTAAGTGTCACAAAAAGCTTTAGAAATCAAATCCAAAATAAATCAAATAGTATAATTGAGAAAGACACGATTTTAACAGTAAATATCGTTGAAAATAATAATATATTAGAAAATGAAAATTCTAATAACTTAAATAAATCAAATCTTCAAAATAAAAGTTTTAACAACAATAATAATATTCAGGTAAATAATAAGATGAGTTGGAGGAAAATGACAAAAGGTATTGTTTGATATATAAATTATATTAATTGTTTATTTTGAAATTAACAGATTTTTCAAATGATGATTCTGAAAAAATAAGCTCCTCCAAAAATGTTTCTGAAAAACAAATCAAATTCAATAATAATAACAAAAATTTCAACAAGCAGAGTAAAGGGATGAAATTACAATCAAATAAAAATAACAAAAATAATAAATACAGTAATAAAAAAGAGAGTATAGAAGCATCAAGCGAATTATCTTCTAAAAATTCTTGTGTGGTTGAAAAATATAATTCTCCTGAAAGCAAAAGCGTAGATAGTAATACTGATAATATATCTGATACAACAGGTTATGTGACTAATCTAGTAAAAAATATGTTCAATAAAATAATAACTGATGAAGGAACCTTATCATTTTTAAATGAGAAACCTGTAGAAAAAAGGAACAGCAAAAATAAAAATAATTTGAATGAAATTGATAAAACTAATTCTCTCAAAATTCAGATCCTTTCTAATAATGAAATAACAGATTTGGATTTAACTCAAACCTCATCAATTAATAGCAATTTAAGCAAGGTAAATAATTCAAATATCAATAAAGATAATAGAAATAACAATAAATTAAAAAATGAAAATAACAATAAAATTTCTAACAAGAATTTTTCCGATATAAGCAGACAAAATTCAGATGAGAATATTCATTTGGTATCTTCTTTAAATAATAAATCAATTGATAACATGCAGAAGTATAACAATCCAAATTTAATTAGAAATAATGTACAAGAAGATAAATGCGAAAATATCTCAAAAAACAGTACTAATAATTCTTATTATAATAATCAAACACATAAAAATAAAAACAATCATTTAAAAAATAACAATTTTTCTAACAAAGATAAAGATTCTAATGGAAACTCTACAGTTGATCCTGATAAAGTAATAATTAAAGGAAAGAATTTTAATATGACAAATCCTAATCAACCTAATCAAAATAAAACTAATTATATAGAAAAAAATAATACAAATATAAAAATAAATAATACTAGTATAAACAATAATTCTAACAGCAATGGTTTCCAAGAAGTGGGAGCTAAAAAAAATAAGATGGAAGTAAATAACAACAATAAAAATCAAAAATCTAATCACAACAATATTAATAAAAGTTATTCAAGCAATAATACTAACAATAAAATCAACTCCACCAACAATCAATCAGAAAATTTAATAAAAAAAAATTTATATCCCAATAATCCTATATCAAATTTAATTTTAAATGCCGAAAACAAAGAAAAAGTAAATTCTATAAATAATATAAATACTAATTATAATCTAAATAATTGCTGTATTTTAAATACTAATAAAAATGATTCTTTTACAATTACACATGAAAAGAAATCAATCGAAAATAAAAATGAAATAATAGAAGAGGGTAATAAAGAAATTCATCATAGTAAAAACAAGTCTTTTAATAATGATTCTGATGTAAAAATAGAAAAGTCTATCAATCATGAAATTATACAAAAGAAGACTTTAATGGTTGATAATTTTTCTCAAACAGAACTTAAAAAGTTAATTGCAGAAAAATTGAATGAGAAAGAAAATAATCTTCAAAGCAGAGAAAATAGTTCTACTTCTCTTAGCATTGTAAATGAAGGTGTAAATACTAATAATCCAAAAAATAAGGAATTTGAATGTCAAACTGAGTTGCAAATTACAGAAAATGATAAAGAAATAAATGAAGAAAATAATTCTATGAAAACAAATTCAGGAGAATTAATTAAATGTCCTAGCAATGAAAGTAAAAATACTAAAAAATCATCAAATAATCCTGGAATAAAGGATAAAAATAAATTAAAAAATAAAAATAGCTCTGCTGGAAAGGTTATTGGTATGTATGCTAATGATGCCATAAATAATAAAAATGAAAACACATCTAATATTAATTATAAATTAAAAAATCAAAACAACATAGCTGGAAATAATTATGCAAATAATATATCTAAAAACCATCAAAATAATATTCAAATTAGTAATAAAAATTCTAATACTATAAATGCAATAAATGGTTGTATATCTTCAAATAATTCAAATAATATTCAGAACTTAGATTGTCAACAAAACCAAAACAAACTTAATGCAACGAGCACTAATGATTATATTATAAATACTCCAAATAAAAAAATTAACTTTCCAAAAGCAAATATAAATATTTCTAATATTTCAAGTGCAAGAACAAGTTTTAATAGTGGTCTTTCAAATAACTCTTCAATCAATAATATTCCAAATCAAAATGTTAATCAAGAAAAAGTTTTTACTCATGAACCGAGAAGCTTAAATGATATTATATATCCAGGAGGCCAAAATAAAAACATTTATGATCATTTTTCTTCAAAAGGTTCTGACGAACGGAAAAATGATGTTAATAATCACCTTAAGAAATTCGAGTCTTTTACAACTAATAATAAGAATAGCAATTACAGAAAAAATTCTTTTTATAACATAAATAATGAAATAAACGAAGACGAAGATTATTTCGAACAAGAATTATATCGTGATTCAAATCACAGTTTTATTCATAAACCCAAAAGCTTTAATAAAAGCTATATTCCTTATTCAAAAAGGGGGAAAAATAGCTTTTACAATCCAAATAAATTTAATAACGGGCTTGATCCAAACGTAATGATCAATAAGCCATATAATAATAAACCTTATTATCAAAGAGGAAATCCTTTTGAATTTAATAACTACAAATATAATTTCAATTACGGCATGAATAATATTGAACATGAAGATTATAATGGATATAAAAAAGATCCTCAAATATTTAATAATTATTTTATTATTAATTCTAATATAAATATTAATGGAGTTGGAAATAATACTCTAAATAGTTTAAGCGGAAATATTATAAATAATAATATTTCAAATATTTCAAATAATATAATGAACGAAAATTTAAATAATAGTAATAATATTAATAATTTTACAAGTAATGTGAATAATAACATCCAAAACAATGAAAAATCCGATGCGACTTTTTGTAATGATAATTTAAATTCTTCAGATCCTACTACTAATAGTAGTAATGTTTTGAATAATATTGATTATAGTAATTTTAACAATGTTGCTTATAATTCTAGTGGCAATATTATGAATAATCAGAGTAATTTAAATAACAAAGATGATAGATATAATAGCCCGACCAATAGTGTAAATAACAACTTTAATCATGGAATGAACTTTTATCCACAATATTTCAACGGAATGGGATTCATCTACAACAATATGATGAATTTTGGCATGAATGATTTTGTTAATCCCTTATCTCAAATGGTTATTTATCCTAATTTTATGTATCCTCCCACTAATAGTCCAAATATTTTTGGAAAAAATGTTGGTTTTGAGAACAATGAAGTAAAAAAGACTTCAGAAAATCAAGATAATAAAAATAGCTTAAGTCTTGCAAAAATTTATGAAGATATACATCCTTTTATTTTTCATTATAAGTTGCATAATGATATTTTAGATTATAGTAATTCAGTTAATGAAGTTGTTGAATTTATGAAGGAAATAAAAAAATATATTATTAGAGATCTTGAGTGTATCATCAGAAAATGTTTAGGTAAACATTAATTTTTTAAATAATTAAATTTAAGATAAGGATTTTATTGTTGAAATTTATGGCTCGTTCATGACTGATCTTTCAATAGAAAGTAGTGATATTGATATGACAATAAAATTAAAAAATGAATCTGAAGCAGAAGAAATAGGAATCGATGATTTAATTAATAAACTTTGCGATCATTTCACAAGTGACAATTTAATTGAATCTGTAAATCCAATAACAACAGCAAGTGTTCCAGTTATCAAAATTGTAAAAAAATATTTTAATTTATCCCTTTAATTATTAAAATTTGAATAATATTTTAATTAATCTGATTAGTTAATTGATCCACTTGTATTCTTGAGCCCTGAATCAGAAGAAAGAAAAAGATATGAAGAGTTTTTAAAGACAGATATATATAGGAATTATAAATTTGACATTAACGAATTACATAGAATTAAAGTAGATTTGACATTTTTAGATTTCAAACAAAACAAATTTCAAACAACCAAAAATTCACTAGAATGGGCAAAATATACTCTTTCAATATATCCAGAAATAAAACCAATTATTCATGTATTGAAAAGGTTTTTGCAATCAAGAAAATTGAATTCAAGTTTTAATGGTAAAATTTAGTATTAAAAAAAATATTTAAATTTTTTAAAACAAAATGATTATAATTAATATTAATAAAAGGTGGTTTATCTTCATTCTCACTCTTCATTTTAATTGTTGCTTACTTGAAATATCCGAAAATAAAGACTAAAACAAACTTAGGAAGAATTATAATGGAATTTTTCGAATTGTTTGGAAAATTCTTTAATTATGCCCAAGTTGTTATTGACATCAATAATATTTATGGGTAAAATTCTTATCTTTATTAAAATTTAATATAGATAAATTTTATCTTCATAAGCAATTTAATTTACATTAAAATTACTTCAGGCCTTTCGTATTTTCTAATGATTATCTTGAAAATATCCCTGTAATTTTGGATCCTTTAACAGGTTTAAATGTTGCGAAAAATTCTTTTAGGCTTGAAGAAGTTAGAGAATCATTTTCGAAAGCATATGACTTTTTGAGCATGAAAAAAATTTCTTTTGATAAAAAAGATCTTCCTGCATTTTGTAATGTTATTTTTGATCTAATGTTTTCGAATTCTAAAAAATAGCTAGAATTCTTGTAAATAAGTAGTATTGTAACTAACTAGAATTTAAATGTATAAAATTAAAAGTTAATATTATATTTAGGAATTTAATAAATTTAATAAAATAAATTTAATTTTATAAACCACAAATTATGAAGTTTGTATTATTGAATTTATACTTGATATTTTTATTATTCAAAATATGTATGATCAAAGCAGGAACAAAAAATTTATCGAAGAAAACTAATGTAATTAAATCATAATCTAATAATAAATAATTAATTAACTAAGTGTTATCAATTATTAGAATTAAGTTTGAATATTTTAGTGATTATACAGATTTTAAATAAATGAAAAAAATAATTAAAAAATAAAGGAAGACCAGCTATTTAAATTTGATTATAATTATACAAATTTAAATTTAATAGAAAATAAAATCTCAAGTATCGAATTCATTCAGTAAATGCAGAAAAAAGAAAAAATTTATGAGCAATTCGAATTTTCATGAAGATATCGATGACGATAGTGGTGAAATAAAGGAAATAAATTTAAGAATGAAAGATCAGCATAATTTCAAAAAAGAAATTGATAACAAAAATATTGATATTCAAGATGATAATAGCAAAAATACTAATGAAGAAAAAAATAACTTCAAGGAAACTCAAAGCCATGAAAAATTATTCAAATTTCATCAACCTCATCATAAAAAGAGTAAACTCATTTTCTAATTTATAGATATCAAGCAGATTTATCATTATATTTTTTATGATTTTATTTAATTAGCGATTGAAGAAATGAAAAAAAAGAAGAAGATACAACATAATGATAAAGCTTTAGATACTGATGAAGAAGATGAAATGGGATATCATGAAGATTATGATCCTCTAAATCGTTGATATCAATAAAAAGTTAATTTAAAATTAAGAAAAATTATCAATCTGATGCTAATGTTGGTTAATCAAATTTACATCTATTATAAACAAATTTAATTTAATTTAATTCCCTATCCATTTTTTAGCTTTTATAAAATTAAAATTCTTTCTGATTATTTATTTGTAGTAATAAATATTAGAGCTTTCAAAAATTATATTTTTAGCTAAATAGACTAAAATTATAATCATTTTCCTAAACCATGTTTTTATATTAAAACAGTTATTTTGATTACTTGATAAATATGTAATAAAATAATTAATATTAAAAATATAAAATTTTATTTATAATGAAACTCTTAAATCAAAGCAATTATATTAAAATTATTACATCATTTAAAACTTTTCCCAAATGATAAACTAATTTAATTTAATTTAAAAAAGCTAAATAAATTAAAAAAAAATATATAATCAATGATTTATTAAATTAATAATTACAAATTAATGGCTAGTGTAAAAATCCAATCAAACGTCCGCTTCAACCCTGTAGATCCAGACGCAGATGTCAAAGCTTCTTATGAAAAGAAAATTATCGAAATCCGCTCAGAACTCAGTGTCCAAGTTGAATCAGAAAGAAAAGAAAAAGAAAAGATAAAACAAGAAAAAGAAAGCTTAGAATCTAAAATCAGACGCATGGACATTGAAGTCACAACTTATAAAAAAACTGTCACAGAATATGAAACAAGAATCTCAACTATTACCACCGATTACAGAACTCAATATGAAAATTTCAAGAATGAAAGACAAGTTTTGACCAAGGAAAGAGACTCCCTTCGTGAACAAAATACTAAATTACAAACTGAAAATTCCCTTCTTAAAAACCAAATTTCTGAACTCAACTTTAAACTTGCTCATTTAACTGAAAACATTTCTTCCTTAACAATTATTATAAACGAAAAAAATGTTGAAATTACCAACGCTAATACATTAATCCTCCAATATCAAACTCAATTAAAAATGGAGGGTTTAGCTGAAGAGGAGATGCGACAAACAATTTCTTCTCAACAAATCACAATTACAGGACTTAACCAAGAAATAAATACTCATAAAGAAAGAATTAAATTTTTGGAAGAAAAGCTTTTGGAATGCGAAAGAAAATTCAACTTAAAACATATGGAGCTTCTTAACAATCAAAAATTACTACCTGCATATCTAGAAAGAATTGAGGAATTAGAAGCTACAATTAGAGAAGCAGAACAAGTCAATGGTGAATTAGAAAGCAACTATAATAATGCTGTCAAAGAAAAAGATCAATTTAGTGCAACTTTGCAATTAAAAATAACTTTGATTAAAGAATTAGAAGAAAAATATAACGTTTTCGTGGGTAAATATAATGAGTTACAAAGAAGCATTGATGCTTATAAAATCACTATTAAAACTTTAGAAGAAAAGGAAATTTACTTTAAAAAAGTCACTTCAGAATATGAGCTTAAAATTACATCACTTAATAGCTTGATTGAAATGCGCGACTCTAGAATCAACTCCATGAATAACTTAATTTCAAGCAGAGATACAAAAATCAATCAACTCAACGAAAGCATTCGTCAATTGGATTTAAGAATCAAAGATCTTCAAATTTCTTTAGAAAATGAAAAGAACAAAGTCAACGAACTCAACAAAACATTGGAAATTAAAATTGTTGAAATTCTAAAATGGCAAATGGAAAACCAAAAAGATGATACTCTTATTCAAGAGCTCAGAGTTACCATAAGCAACCAAAACAAACAAATTGAAGAATGGAAAAAAGAAAATGATAGAGACGATGCTCGTATTGCTGAATTAAGCTTTAAAATTAAGGAGTATGAAGGAGTAATAGTAAAGCTTAGGGATCATATAAATATTTTAAGAGTCAAATTCAATAATCTTAAAAAGCAAACTGTTGAATTGGAAATTGTAGATGAAAAGAAAAAAGAAGAAATTATCAAAAAAGAAATCTCTGTTGAAGAATACAGAAGAGTAGAAACAGAATCTAGAGAAAAAGAAACAACTATCACTCTTCTCAAAAATGAAGTTCTTAATTTACAAAATCAATTTAATGAATTGGTTGTACAAAGAAATAATGACAGATCCAAATATGATTATTTGGAAGTTTCAATAAGTGAAGAAAAAGTCAAACAAGATGAATTAAAAGGAACAATTGCTTTGTTTGAAGAAAGAATCAGTACACTCAATAAGAGGGTAGAAGTTGAAAATACTTCATACCAAGTTGCCCAAAGTAAAGTCAAAGAATACAAAGAACAAGTTTCCCTTAACAAAGGATTAATCAATGAAATAATTGGTAAAATCCAAAATGTTATTGGTTAAAGGAAATTCTCCTTAAGATTATTAAATTTAATATTTAATATTATTTAAACTTGAGAATAATAAATAATATTTTGAATAATGTTATTATTTATTGTTATTTATTTAAAATCTCAAATAATTATAAAAAATAATTCCAAATTAAAAATAAAATTTTAAAATTTAATTAAAAATTTAAAACATAAAAAATAATCCTAACAATAATTAAACAAACTATTTAGGATAAAGTTGGAAAATTGAGATTAATTTTGTATTTATAATAATATAATTCTAATTTTTTAAAATACATTCTGTTTTATTTTTAAACTAAATTTTTTAATTTTACTAAAACTCCATTAAAATTAAAAGCTTCATTTTATTTTTTTTATTAATTTTCTGAAATAAATGTGGCTTAATAAATATATTTTGAAAGTTTTATTAATAACAAACCTTGTTTTGATCTCATGCTCAAAAATAAAATCTAATGTAAACTCAGCAAATTACCTCACTTCAGGATCGACAATGATTCAAACTAATAGCTTAATTGTATACCAAGATAAAGAAGCAACTAACAAACTTTTCACGTTTGAAGGTATCAACTTTGATTTGGAAAAAGCTGATAAATATTTTAAAGGGCTTAAAATTGATTTAAATCAAATGAAAAATAAAGAAAGTGCTGATAATTTTTTTAAAAAAATAGCAAAAAATCTTTCATCAGGAATTTATTTTATATTTTTTTCAAGTTTTTCAGCCTGTGATGTTATAGCTAAAAAAAATCCTGCGATTAATTTATATACAGTCCAAATGGCAATAACTGGTCAATCATCTGAAACATTCTATTTAGCATTAAGCTTTTTTGATGGAGAAGCCTCTGTTGATAAATACTCTAAGCTTATTTATGATGAATGCAAAAATTATTCTGGTATTTTGAAAAAAAAATTAAATGATTTTTACAAAGCTGCAAAAGAATATTTTAAAGTAAAAAAAGAAAAAGAAAATTTAAAATCCAAATCTGCAGACCTTGATAATAACAATTCAAAAGAAGCTGTAAAACTAGATAACGCAACTACAGAAAAGAAAATTCAAGATGAAAAAATTAAAAAAGACAAAGAAGAATTAGATAAGTCAATTAAAGAAAAAAATAATTTAGAGAGTGATTTAAAAACCAAATATTCAGATTTGAATACTTTGAAAGCTGAAAAGGCAAAAATGGAGAAAACTTTGGAAGAATTAAAAAAGTCAAGTGATGCCATCAATAAAGAATCTGAGACTCAAAAAAATAAATTAGACGAAATTGATAAACAAAAAGAAGAAAATCGTGTCCAACTTAATGTACAATCTAGTCAATTAACTGATGCTCAGAAGAAGATTGGAGATATGGAAAAACTTTTAAATGATAAAAAAGAGGAAGTAAAAAAGTTTTTCGATGATTTAAATGTAGCAAGCGGAAAAGTTATTGATACTCAAGCATCAATTGCTAAAAATAAAAATAGAATTAACCAAGAACAAAAGACTGTTGATGATATAAAAAATGTGAATAATGAAGAATCCCTAAAAGAAAAAACAAAAATTATAGATGAGCTCGATAAGCAATTAAAAGCTTTGAGGAAGGATTTGTCCGATATTAATAATCAAATAGAAGAATCAGACCGTAATGTTAAAAAAGGAGGAGAAGAACTTAAAAATTTGTTAAATGATCCTATTAATAAAATAAATTTGAAAAAAGAAGAAGTTAACAAATTAATGGAAGAATTAAAAGATTATTTGGATAATACTAAAAAATTATTTCCACTTTTACCGGATATTTATTGGGATAATATTTGGAGATTTGTTAGTGTTAATCATTCCGAAGCGCTTAATTATTTGAAAGGAATGAGACCGTCAATATTTGGATTATATGATAATCTATATACAAATGCACATCCTGAACAAATGATAAATGATGTTGATTTTAATAAAAAAGATGTTCCTATTGTTATTGGAAAGTCGAAAAAATTAAAAAAGAAGAAATTTTAGATAAAAAAATAACTATTTTATAATATATATTTGACTATCAAAAAGAAAAAAATAATTTATTAATTTTTTTTTTTAACTTTTTAATATAGAAAGCCGATATTACATAATTTTAAAAGATTATATTGAGATCATTTTTTTCGAATAATTGTTCCAAAAATTAAATTTATTAAATATTAAAATTTATATTTTTAAAAAATATTCTTAAAAAGTAAAGATGAGAGAACTGAAATATCATGAAAAGAAATTATTAAAGAAAGTTGACTTTTTAGATTGGAAGAATGAAGATAATTTAAGAGAGGTAAAAATAATGAGAAGATACTATATTCAAAATCGAGAAGATTTGAAAGCGTAATCATTTATAAAATAATTAAAATTAAGTTATAATAAAATTGCAGGGGTAATAAAAAAAATAGCTCATAAATTATTGAAATTAAAGAAAAGTGATGAATATCGAATTAAAAAAACAAAAGAATTATTGGAGAGATTATATCAAGTAGGATTCATCAAAAATCAAGTTAGTCTAAAAGATGCTGATTCTATCGGTATATCAACCTTTTGTAGAAGGAGATTAGCTTATATTTTATTTAAAAATAAATATTGTGAATCAATTAAACAAGCTGTAACTTTTATTGAACAAGGTCAAATAAGAGTTGGTACTGATGTAATTAATGATCCAGCTTTTATGGTAACTAGAGCTTTAGAAGATCATATTACATGGTCAAATAATTCCAAAATTAAGAGAAAGATTATGGAATATAATGGAGATGTTGACGATTATGAATTAGTTGATTAATATTTAAAAGTTTTAATTGTAAATTAATTATAAAAATAGAATTTTATATAAATTTGATATACCTGAATTATTGCAAAAATAAATAAAATATGATTTTAACAAGAAATTTTTTATTAACTCTTAATTTCTTATGACAAATTAAAAATTATAAATTATAAATTATTCAATAATATGTATCAATGCGATTTAATAAAATCCCATCATAAGCTAACTAAATAAATTGAAATAAAATTTAATTTTTGGTGTTTGACCAAATTGATATACTTTTTGAATTTCCATTTGAAGTTGTTATTATTTTAAATTTATTATTAATTCTCAAAGCAATCATTTTGAATATTTCCTCATCTCGATTAAAAGTTGAGAACTCAAGTCCTTTATCAATGTCAATTATCTTATTTGTTTTATCAGATGATCCAGTTATTATACAATCAAGTCCAAATAAATCATATAAACTTACAAAACAATTTATATTGTTTGTGTGAGCATTTATAACTTTTATACATCTTCCTTCATTGATATTCCAAATTCTTATTGTTTTGTCATTACTAGCGCTACCAAAAAGCCAATCTCTTAAAAATTCCAAACCATAGACCCAATGTAAATGTCCGCTAAATGTATTAGTCTGCTTATAATTTTCAATATTCCATAATTTGATGTCTTTGTAATTAGCAGTTAAGATTAAATTATAAGGCTTGATTTTATCCAAAAACAAAATTCTTTGTGAAAAATTAGCGGTGTCTGATATAAATCCATCAACTTTTCTATTTTTTATTAAATCAAAAATTAAAATTTTTCTATCATATCCTGAAATGGCAATATAAGAAGGATTGAACTTGCTTAAATAAGAAATACAAAAACAGGTGCAATCTAATTTAATTGTTGTCAAGGATTCATTCGTATCCAAATCCCAAATTTTAATTGTAAAATCAGAGCTTGCAGATAAAAATTTATTTCTTATGTATAAATGCAGATCCCAAACAGTATTCGAATGCTCTTTAAAAGATTTTATCATATTTAATTTATCCAAATTCCAAACAAATATGCTTCCTTTATTATGACCTGAAACTAAAACTCCGTTTGAAAAAGAATTTGTCTCTTTTATAAATAAAAGACATCTTACAAAATCTTCACATTGGAGAGTTTGTTTTGTATTCGTGCTACTAATAAAATTTAAACAATAAAATTTGAAAATTATAATTTTATTAAATTGAAAATTTAAAAGTTCTTTTATATTATACCCAAGTTCAGACATAGATATAGACTTTGAATTTCTTGAAAATTCATAGGTATTAGTACTGTTCACTAAATTAAAATTATTCTCAAAATCAGAAGAAACAATCTTATTTTGTTTAAATGTTCTTTTTTGATTATAGTCATTTTTCTCATTTTCAAATGTCATAGTTCTCTTATTTTCAAAATTCTGTTGATAAAATTCTTCGTTATTTAGTAAGTTATAATTTATTTCAGTTTCAATTCTTTTATTTCTAAATGCTTGTGTTGTGTTTTCCTTGATAAAATATTTTTCTTCATTAATTAAATTACTTTTAAGTTCATTTATATCATTGATTTTATTCTTAGATTCAAATTGATTATTATTTTTAAGAATCGTCATTAAAGGTTTATTATTCTTTATTCCAATCTTACTGATGTTGATTTCTTCAAAATCTTTTTTAGAAATAAGATTGATATTGTCATCATTGAATTCCAATTTCCTATCCTCTAAAGATATACATTTATTTTTATCTCCATTATTACTTTTTTTGTCTATATTTTCATAATTTTTTGATATATAATTATTATAATTCTTTTGATTTTCAAGCTTTTCATCATAATTTTTAATTTCATAATTATTATTATAATTTTTTTGATTTTCAAGCTCTTCACCATAATTTTTTATTGCATAATTATTATTATAATTCTTTTGATTTTCAAGCTTTTCATCATAATTTTTTATTGCATTATTATTATAATAAGTCTTTTGATTTTCAACATTGTCATTATAAGTATTTATTTGATAATTATTATTATTATAAGTCTTTTGATTTTCAAGATTTTCATCATAATTTTTTAATTGGTAATTATTATTATAAGTCTTTTGATTTTCATGATTTTCATCATAATTTTTTATTGCATAATTATTATTATAATTCTTTTGATTTTCAAGCTTTTCATCATAATTTTTTATTGCATTATTATTATAATAAGTCTTTTGATTTTCAACATTGTCATTATAAGTATTTAT
>Ga0194116_10004477_pt1 | contig 15980 bp, 11 predicted proteins | sample TA2MahsurfametaG_4_FD_148617 | JGI IMG/M metagenome (GOLD analysis project Ga0194116, IMG submission 148617) | Freshwater microbial communities from Lake Tanganyika, Tanzania - TA2015008 Mahale S9 surface | ecosystem: Environmental > Aquatic > Freshwater > Lake | place: Tanzania: Lake...
TGATTGTTAATTTTATTTATAATTTTTTTTGAAAAAATAACCGTAATTTTAAAAGATCATTGTTTTAATTAAAAAATATAGTTTTTTTAAAATATTCTATTAGAATAAAAAGTAGAAATTCTTTTTTACAGATTTAAATATTTATTGTTAAAAATAATTAAATAGTCTTTAAATATATTCATACGTAAATTATTGAAATTTATTTCAAAGTTTAATTTCAAGACAAAATCAAAAATAAAAATAAAAAATAAAAAGTAGGAAATTTAGTGTTAACATGTATTTATTTTAAAAATATTTAAATCTTCTGTCTATCTTAATAAAAATACTTAAATTTAAATTATCCAAAATAATAAAATTAAAAAATATCTAAAATTTTAAATTTTAAATTATTCAATTTTTTTAATGATGGTTTCTCAAGAATTTAACAAGTAATAAACTGTTCATTATGAATCTAGCAACTTTATTGTTTCTACAAATATAGAAAATTAAAACCAATAATTCCCAGCAGAATTCCATCAAAACAAAGTCAACAATAAATGTAAAGGTCCATAGAACAATTATAAAGTTAGCCCATTGAACATAAACAGCAGAGAAAGAGAATGAAACATAGAACAAGGCACCCCAAATTCCTATATTGAATAGATTTGCTAAACAAGTTTTAAATATATTGAAGAAGTTTAATGAAGACATTGATTTAAAATCTGACTTGATTACTCTTTCTTTTTGAGAAACAAATGCTCTGTAAAGAATACTCAAAGAAATCAATAATAGATTGGTGGCTACAACAGAAGCAAAGACAAATCCAGTAAAAGTTTTTAGATCATAGTAAATTGGTCCCTAAAAAATTATTAAAATAAATAATTAATAATTATAAACAGATCATAAATAAGATTTTAAACTTAAAAAATTTTATTCATTTTTACATTGAATTTAAATGGCCAGAATACGAATAGTAACACAGTAATTAACATTTCTAACCACACGAAGAAAGCAAATTTACTCAAAGTTTTGTATTTGGGTGAAAATGGAGAGCTTAGTAAAATCAAATTTGCATAGATGTTCCTTAACCCAATGAAATAGAAGATATTATAAATTTTTTTATTTGTTTTATATTCTCTGTTATGTTTGCTATTGTTATTATTTATTCTAGCATATCCAGTTTTATTAGAATTTTTTTTTGATTCAAAATCTTCATCATTTTTTTTATCACTTTCGATTTTCAATTTATTAGAATTTTCATCTTGTCCTTCGTCCTGTCCTTCAACATTAGCTTTTTTATCGAGTTCAAAATCTTTTACAACTATTTTTCCTTCTTCACCTTTATTTTCTTCATTGTCTTTTAAATCTTCATCTTTTTTCTTTTTTGAAAGTTTATTATTTGCCATAGCATTATTACTCAATGAATTATTATTCATTTTTTGTTCAACTTCTGATTCTAATTTATCATCGGATTTTATATTTGTACTATAATTACTATACCTATGTCCAAAAAATTCATATCTATTATCTCCGAATATATGATTATCTTTATCCATTTGTGAGTTTTCATATTCATTCCAATCATTGTTGTTATTGTATTTTCTGAAAATATTTTTTAGAGAAATTGTAAGAATTAAAGCTATAATATAAAATCCGAGTTGGAATATCACGGTATACCAGCTAGGATTAGGTCTGTAATTTTCTCCAATAGTGAAAATCTGATTGTAATTCATAAAATATGTGTAAGGCAATTGTGTTGTTACTGGGTCGCTATATGCAAATAATGTGAATTCTCCTGTGGATTTTGAAGTTGAAACTGAGTAACCATTTTGAGTCAAATATTTGAATTGATTATTAGGATTATTATAAAAACCGTTGATAGTATCATAAGAAGTAAAGTTCAATGCATATTGACGATAATAAATATCTTTTTGATAATCTGTAGGATTTGAGTTATCAACTGTTCCATTTTGGAAAATATAGTATGGCATATAGCTCTTATTCAAATTATATTGAGGAACATCATAGTATTTTTGAGGGAATAAATTAAGTTTATTGACAAAATCCTGAGAATTTTGAGAACTTGGAATAATTGGTAAATAATGGTAAATCGGTATTGGACAATTATTTATTTGGATTTCTTTTGCATTTGCATCAAAGAATTTTATAGAATCACTTAAAGAGAGAGCTTTATTAGATAGATCAGAGTCTAGGTTGAAAATAGGATAAATAAAGTAATAATACACAAAATATATTGTTGAGAAATTATAAGGATTACTAGCTGAATTAGAAGATATAAAAGACTTGAGACAGTCTAAAGCATCAAAGTATGATAAATTATCAGCAATTCTTTTAGCAAAATAATTTTTGAAGCTGTAGCTTTTAATATCTTGAATTGAAGAAATATAGTATTCAAAATAGGAACCAGTTCCATAATAATCTAAAGCATTTGGTTTATTAGCATTAATCATTGCAAGATTCAATCCTTGAATGTTAGACATTATTGATTGATAAGCGGATTTCAAACTATTTATTTGATCTTGAGGCAGAGATAAAACAGAATTGTCATTAACTTGAAGAATAAAGTTATTTGCATCTGTGCTATTTGAAGTATTTTGAGAATTTTGTAATATTCTTTTATTTTTAGGGCTATTTCCTGTTGTCGAAGTAGCTGTAGATGTAGTTGTTTTTGTAGAAGTATTTGTTCCGGAATTTCCTGATGTAGAAGTTGAAGAATTAATAGGTCCAGTTGTTTGTCTTGTAGGAGTTATTCCAGAGATAGCTGTAGTAGGAATAATATTAGAACTAATTGTAGGATTATTTGTTAAAGTTGTAGTTGGTATCATATTTGATGTTGGAATAAGATTTTGTGAAGGATTATTAGAAGAGCTTGTTGAATTCGCAGAAGCATTAAAAGCATTATTTTGTTTGGTTTGGTTATAAAATCCTGTCACATTATCTTTGGTAAAATCTACAGGAATTACATTAATTTTTGTTGAATCTATTTTTCCTGATTTATAATCTTGCTCAAGTTTTTGATATTTCAATTTTTGAGTGAGTTGAGCTAAAGTATCGAATAAAGTTGTACATATAGATTCAATAAGAGTAACACTTTTAACTATTTCTTTTGCAAATTCAGGATTATCAATTTTAGGCATAGATAATTTTACAGAACTAGCTAAATTTTGAATTATATCGGTTGTTGGATTCATTTTAGAAATTGATGTTGAAAGAGTATTGATAGCTTGGAAATTTTGTTGATTTATTGCTTGAGAGGCAGGAATACTATCATCAATTTTGGTCATATTCAATTTATTTAACATAGAAGAGGTTAGGTTTTGAGAAAGTTCATCGAAAACTTTCTTGTTTTCTTGACTTATTTGGCAATTAGAGCCGCTAAATTTTGGAAGACATTTGCAATCTCTTTTATCTCGACTTAATTGTATACAGAAACCTTTATTATTGCAGTATTCATCATTACATTCAATTTTAGGTGGAAGAGAAATTTTACCATCTTTTGAGACTATCGGTTTATTTACTGCTTGAATTGCTTGGGTGCTATTGACTGTAGAATTATTTGGTTTATTTTGCACAGCTATTGTAGGATCCGATATAAGTTGTGAAATCAAAGTAGCAGCAGTTAATGTATCTGAAGTACTCATAGTTGATGAAATAATCGGAACTGCTTTGATAATCTCTTGATTTGGATTATAACCTTGAGTACTATTATAAGAAGTAGAATTATAAAAACTTATTGTTGATAAAAATAAAGTAATTTCTTCAGTTAATGTTATTTTTGAATCTTTTATGTAAACATCTGCATAAACTTGATAAGTGATAGTTGGTGATAAAGTAGAATTGAAATCATTTTCTTTGAAAACGAAGCTTACTTGTCTTGAATTACTTTGAATATCCTTTCTAGGTGCATTATTGACTCCTTTTTGATAATAATAGAATTGATATGTATTTGTAGGATAAAACTCATTTTCTCTTGCTTGAATTAAGAATGAAGTTTGATTAATCAATCCTGTTGATGGAACAATAGATAAACTTGAGCCTAAATTTATTTATAAAATATAAATAAATTTGTTATCAAATCATATTGTGAAGGTAAATATAAAATGAATAAATTTAATATAAGATCAAAAAATCATAAATAATTATTTTTTATTTTATAAAAAAAATTGAATTAACTTACAAATATCAAATTTAGCTAGGATCATATTTTGTCTTGGAAAATCTATAACATTATAACCAATAAAGTCCGCTCTTTTGTTTCCAGAACCAGATATAGGAGTAATTATATCTTCCAAAACAGTTTTTCCTTCATCATTTTTAAAATAATGTAATAGAGATTTAGAAAATGAGATACCAGAAGGAGGATAGCAATTGGTTGACAAATTAACAATATTATATATGGACCATAATCTAACATCTTTGATAAACAAATATCCATAGTTTGCTTTCGCATTTGGACCAGCTCTAATTACTAAACTAGTTGATGTTCTAGATTTATTATCAGGGATAGAAGTAATAGGTGTTTCTATTTGATAGGAATTTCCTTTATTAGTATAGAATTTTCCTGCTGGGATGCTAACTGAACAAGAAACATATATCCAAGTTTTTGTTCCTTTATTAAGCATTTCATCCTTAGTGAATTTTGCAAAATCAGCTGCTTTATCCATTTGATAAACAGGATTGCAAGATATTCCAAGAGTGTTATTAGAATTGAAGATTCTCATATATAAATGATAATCCCATATTATTTCTTCTGAATCAAATGCATTAAAGGAGTCTCTATAAGAATATAAATTAAACCAGAATTCTAAGCTATATTCTCCAGTATTAGAAGATTTTACTGGTCCTAAAGTTAATGCATCAGATTTTGCGAAATCCATATAGGGTAAAACATCACAAAAATGACTAGTAGCATTAACATCGTATCTTAAAATTTGGTTTCCTGTAGCAAAATCACATTGACATTTATATTTTGTAATTCCTGCACAATTATCAAGACAACTACTATCACATGTAGAGCATGGCACTTCTCTTGTAGATATATCTGTATAATTAAAGAAAGTTCCTGCAGAACATGTTCCCACTAAATAAGTATTGTAATCAGGTTTGCAATCTATACCCAATTTTTTTGTGTAAGTATTGATCAATTGATCAAGAGTAATATCTGAATAAGCACTTACACTAAGCATTGAATCATTAATACAATCTGTAGTGGAGCCTTTTCCATCAAGAGGATAATTTATTACTAAATTCAAACTTTTTTTATTTCCTGTAACATATGCATAGGGATTTAAGATAAAGTTTCTATATACACGTAAATCTGCGACAAATCCTGAAAATTCATAACCGATATCAAGTGAATCAAATTTCCATCCTGTAGTTGGAATTTCTACTGCTGTTTTCTTAACTTCAGAATCGTGAATGTAGAATTTTACTAAGCTTTGCTGATAATTACCTAAATCTTTGATTACTGGATCAACATTGCTGAAATTGGTTATTGATATAAGACACCATTGTCCTATAAAAGATCTAAAAATTCCTGTATCTTCAAAAACAGAATTTGAACCATCATAAAAAGCCATCTTTCCATCAACAGAATTATAGCAAATGTATTTTGATCCATCTTTCCTAAATCTAAAGAATGTGAAACAAGAAGTTGTTGAAGTATCAATTTGTCCAAAATATTTAACCCAAACTGTAATTGTAAATCTATTTTCATTTGAAAGATAGAAATTGTTTTTCAAATCAACAGTATTAAGGGAAATAAATTTGTTAGTATAATTTTTAATAGGAATTTTTAAATAATTTCCACTATTTTTTCTGCAATTACCAAAATTTAGCTTATAGCCGTCATAGCATTCAGTACATTTCTGAAGACCAGAATCAGAACATCTCTTACATCCTGGACCACAGCCTCCAAGAGTAACTAGTCCTCTATTATCTCCAAATGAAATTAAATCTTGAGAACTGATAAATTGACCTTGTTGTTTATCATTTCCTGCATAGTCAACAGTTGAAGAATAGTTTATTAACATATCTCTATCGGTATTTGATAAATCTCCTCCAGAACCTCCAATTAAATTGTAAAGATTCATTGCTCCTTTTCCTCCTTTTAAATTTTTTATAGAATTATCTAAAGCTTGATTAACTGTCATTGGGAAATCATATAATTGTGATTTTAAATTTTCAGTAAATCTAAAAAAGAATTAATTTAACAATATATGATAATTATGTAAATTCTTAAAATTCAAAATTAAATAATTTATATGAATTTAATTGATAAAAAGAAAATTTTTTTTGAAGGTGAGAAGTCAAAAAATATATTTAATTGATTTTATATTATATTTAAAAAAGATTTTTACGATTTATTAATGTATTCTTGAGTATTAAAAAAGTTCCAATTTATTCCTTCGCTAACACGAATATCTTTATAAAATGCAGCTCCCCAGTAGACATTATTTAAGTATTCTTTATTATAAGAAGCAGCACATCCAACATTATTTGAACAGAATGCAAATTTATTTAAATTGATATCAGTTACAGTATTTACTGGATCAATTAAAATATCAGGATAATAGTAATTGAAATTTGTAACTACTCTTAAAGTTCTTTTAACTGTATTTACATGAATCAAAATATGATTCCAGTTGAATTGAGAGAAATTTTGAAGTTGAACTTTTACGAGAGGATTTGATAATAATTGATAGTAAATTGGATAACCCATGTTTTTATTGAAATTTTGATTAGCACTTGTTACTTTGGTTAAAGAAATATTATCTGAATAAATAACATGAGGATCCGCAATGAAATAATATTTTTTAAGAGCAAAATCAGGCAATTTACAAAATTCGTTTATCCTATCTAATTTAATCCAGAATTCTAATATATAGCTGCCTCCTGTCGTTACAGAATAACTGAAATTAGGATAATTCAAACAACCATTGAAGTATAAGTAACCTAGTTAAAATAATTTTAAATCCAAAAAAATAAAATTTATATTGAAAATATCTATATTTTATCTTCGAAAAATAATTATTCAAAAAAATAACAGTTACTTTTTGCAGAGAGAGTTTGATTTATGCATTTATATCCATATCTATCGAACCCAGAATTACATACGTTATTATTATAATTATCTTTTGTTTGTGCTGCCGTTATTCCTTCGCATTTAGTCATATTAGAATCGCAATTTCTATTACAGAATGATTTATCAGCAGTACTCCAAGCACCTCTTCCTAATTTATTAGAGCAAGATTGGACACAGCTTGGATTTGAAGATGTTGAAGGATCATAAACATAATCTGTATTACAAATAATAGGTTTATTTTCACCACTACATAAGCTTGCATTTGTGCAAGTTGTGACAGTTGAACAAGTATCATTTGAAGTATCGTATTTAGGTTTATCATCTTTACAAAGCTTTTTTACCACTAAACTATCAGTAAAAGTTAATATTGTTTTCACATTATTTATAGTTGTAGGAGTGAACTTAAAAACTTTTGCATTTGCCATATTTGTATATGGGAGTCTATTTATTTGTTTAAAGAATCTGTCGAAATTGATTGTCAAAACCATACTTGGTAAATCAGTAGACGATTTAAAAGATAAATCACTAAAATTTTCAAATATATCATTAAAAAATTAATTACTAATAAATTTTTTTTAATTTAAAAAAAATAGAAATTGGAATAAAGTAATAAAAAAAATTTATAAACTTACACATGTCTGAAATCCATCTTAGTTGGTAAATATTCTGTAAATAAATAGATATTTCTTAAATATATATCAACATCTGTATTTTTGCTCATACCTGCAATTTGCAAGAATGTTTTCTCGGCATTTTGGAAGAAATATCTGAAAGGATAATCATTAGAAGTAGTAACTTGGGCATTAGCAGAATTAGTAGCTGTTAATAATATTTCTGATTTTAATGCTAATTCAGTTGGTGTACCTGGAGAAGTATCTTCAAAAATCGAATAAAATACTTTTTCTTGAGTATTGACTGCACATCTTATATAAACCCAAGTATTATTGATATTTGTTTCTCTCTGCTTTTTTTCATAATTGAGAATTTTTTTATCATTTGTTAATGCTATTATTTCAGCACCATAAATACCTTGAATATCAGCATTATATTCGGAACTCAATTTATAGTCTTGAGGCCAGCAGAACATATTCATTTTAGTGTTGCTTGATGCATTTGTTGAACTAGTAAATTCTTGAACAATAGATACAGTGGCATGATTTTTCCAAATAATATGAAAACCTTTAGTTAATTTTGTAATATCAGTTATCATTGTCCAAAATTCCATAGTATATCTTCCAGAATAAGAAGGAGTAACATCAGGAATTTTAATATCTTCTACTTGATTTAATTTTATTAATCCTGTACAAAAATATGTGCTTTCTGGACAAAGATATCCTGTTGCAACTGGTTGAGTTAATTCTTTATATATATCACTCGACAAATCTAATTGATTATATCCATAAAAATTAATAGTAGATAAATTAGTTAAAGCATTAGTAGCAGCTTTAGCACCTGTTGAATCCTGATAGAATAATTTCTGTAATGTTTCTGAAGCCGCATCAGTTCTTGGAATAGGAGTAGTATTAGAAGCAATTCTTTCATCTATATGATATATTAAATCATTATTAGTAATTTGGGATCCAATTGTTGCTACAGTTTTCCAATCAATTCTAAATTGATCTATAGCTTGGCAATCATAACATTTGTAGAGTCTCATTAATCTAAAGTATAATAGACCTCTGTTTTTTGTTGCATTAACAAATTTTAATCTTCTTGCAGTTGCACCTGGAGTAATAACATCAGTAAGAGATGTTGTTAAATCTTTCTCTGTAGTTAAAGATTTTTCTTGGATATGGAAATATTTTTTATTTAAAATATCTACAGAACATCTCAAATAAACCCAAGGAAGTTTGTTGGAATCAAAATAAATTTTTTCAGAATTGGAGTTCTGATATTGTGTATCATCTGCAGAATATAAAGGATAACAGGTAGAAGTATATTTTGTATTTTCTTGTCCAATTGTAATTTTTAAATAAGGATTCCATTCAAAACTATAAGTACCGAATTGCCCTGCTATATAAGTTTGGGAGTAAACCCAAACTTCAAAAGTATACTTTTTAGTTGTAATACTAGCACTAAGGTCAGTAAAAATGTAATCATCAAATCTTGCCATATCAAGAAAATCGGTTTCTAAGAAAATATAATTCAATATTTATAAAAAATATTTTAATTATAAAAATAAATGAAAAAAATTAATAATATAAGTTAATAAATTCTTTATACTTTGACACTTATTTTTTCCAGCATTTTTATTTATCAACATTAGCTTTTTATCATTATTACTACAACTACAAATATCACCAGCATTTTCAACATAACCAAGAGGACAATTATTGTTTGTGGTAAGACAGGCAGTCTCTCCTAAAGCTGTGTAACCACAGTTATAAGTTGTTGATGTTTCATAAATTTGGAAATCATAATCTCTTACACAATTATATGTTAGGGCACTAACAGTAGCTGAGGTAAAATAATTTGTGGTGTCTAAACAATCTGAAGTACTTGTTCCTTTGTAAATATCGGTTTTATCAGCTGTACTTGATTTTCTCACATTTGAATAAGTAAGTGTTGTATCACCTAAAGATGAATATATTCCCATAAACCCAGTAAAATAATCATAGTTAATCATTCCTTTTGTCCATAAAGCAATTACTTCTTTTGGAATTGTCAATGTAAGAAGATCTGCTATAGGAAGTTTATCAAAAGTACCCTGTAATATTGTCATTTGTTTGTTACCAACTTGCCAATTTAATTTATCAGGATAATAATTCCAAATAGCTTGATTACTAGCATCCCAATAACTTGAATATGAAAGAGTTATATGAGTCCATTTTCCGATTCTAGTTTCAAAATTTTCAAAAGTAGATATTGTTTGATGACTTTGGTTTCTTAAAATCAAATCCATTCTGGTTGTGCTGACTCTTTTTAATGTCATTCTTAATTTGCTTCCATATCTGAAAAAATCAACTTCATCAGTTGGACCTCCTGTATAAGAAGTTACATCAGATGCAAGCAAATAAGTCAAGCCAAGGAATTTTACAAATATTTTAATAGTAACTTCTTTTGAAGTTTCAGCAGAAATAGCTTTTGTTGATAAATCAACATATTTTTTAGTAGAAGTATTGATTGGAGGGCTAACAAAAACAAAATGTGAATTAGCTTGTAAACCACATGTTCTTGGGGATGCAGTGAAATCTGTAAACATACCAGCATCTGCGCATTGATAATTATCATTATCATTTTTCCATTTATCATTTCCAGATATAGCAGAACTACCAGTATTTACACGTAATAATGTATTTGTGACTGGATCAGCTATTGAAGAAGTATATTTTGCTGCAGCATAAAATTCAAGATCTTGTACAAAGTTTATAAGAGGGAAAGTATTTAGGGTATCTGTTCCAACTTGTGAAAATAATGTAGTAATATCTTTATCAAAAATTTTATTTCTTGATACTGTTGATGTTGTCATTGGGAAGAATAATGTGTTTGCTTTAAATCTGGGTTGTTTTATCCAATTGTTATAGTTGAAGCTAACATTTTCAATTTTAATAAATTTTATTTAAATTCAGATTAAAAGATTTATTAAGAAAATGCTGAAATTTAATTAAAATTTTTTTAATCTTGAATTAGATTACAAAATTTAAAAAAATAAATTTTACAATTGATCCATTTGATAATAAACATCTCTTGACAAAAAAGTAGCATCCCAAACTTTTAATAATTTATAGGCTCCACTATACCATACACCATCAGTAAAATAATTATTACAAGTATTTGTACAAAATGCAATTTTATTCAAAGCTACATCAGTCAAACCAGTTGATTTGTATCCATTATCATTACTGTTCTTATAATAGAAGTATAAATCCCATTTATTATTTGCTACATTTTTAACAACTGAATAACTAATTTTAAACCATTGACCATTCTTCATTTCGATATTTTGGCTATTTGTAGGAATAACTGCATTTCCTGCTTTATAAACTTTATAATCATTTGTTGTTGGACTACTGACACTATTTTTCGAATCTTTTTTAATTGAAATTGAATTTGTCCAAAGAACATAGAATTTACTACCACTTGTGATTTTGTTGAGGAATATTAAATCAGGCATAAACCACATTTCAAAATGATATTCGGTCAAGGCTGGAACAGTAATTTCGATTGTATCAGAATTAAATCCTTGTGAATAAAAAATTGAACCTGTTTGAGTTTCATTATTTATGCTCATATAAGTGTAGTCATTCTTAAGACAGAAGAAAGAAAAGCTAGTATAAGCGTCTCCATTACAGCTTAAAGAATTATAAACAGATTCGTTTAATTGTCCAGAATTACTTGGACATCTGATTTTACCTGCTGTGCTGGAGTCACAAGACCCATTGCAATAGCCTGTATTAGTTCCATCTGAAGCTTTATTGGATTGTGATCCATTTTGAGTATTCAAATATAAATACCTAGGATAAGCATTGCCACCACAATTTTGAGCACAGGAATAAGTGTTGGTAATAAAATTCCAGAAATAATTGTTTTTACAAGCAAGGATTTTATTATCATCGAAACAGTTTACTGCATTTGTATCTGTGCAAGTAATAGTTCCTTGAGTGGCCAAATTTGTTGTGAATTTTTTTCCTACATCAGGTAGAGATATTTTAAGGAATCCATTCAAAGTAGTGGGTCTCAACGATGTATATGTTATGCTTGGTTGAGTAACATCAGAACATGTAATCAAATCACAATTTTTCCAAGTGAAATTGAAAGCAGTAGAACTTGTAGGATTTATATTATCTAAATTCACTATCATATTAAGAGAAGGCCAAGGAGATGAAGCAGGGCGATTAATAAAATCGCTATAAATTAAATTATTTTAATTTGGAAATAGGTTTAAAAATATTTTTCTTAATCTTATTAATATCGAAAAAACCAATGTTTATTAATTTTGTTAAACATCTAATGAAGACTTTATTAAAAAAGTAAAACATTTTTACTAATAGTGGATATTAATTGCAGGATGAATATAATCAGCGAAAAATACTAAATTCCTAACAAAGATAGATGCTCCCGAGATTCCATTTGCTCCAGAAATTATTAATTTTGGATTGTTTTGGTTATATCTAAATGGATATGTTAATGAATTTGTTTTATAATATTGTGGAATGATCATGTCTGTTGGAGTAACGGCAGTTGTAAATCCTTCCTTGTTAACATCTATATAATATTTTTTATTGTCATAGCTATAAGCACATCTAATATATCTCCATTTCTTATCATCGATAGCTGGACTCTTTGCCATATTCATATTAGTGGAATCACCAGCTGCATAATATGCTTTTAGATTTGCTGCTGTGTCTGTCACTGATGCAAAATCATAAAATTCTAAACCAATAAAGCAATGAGAAAATAATGTAGTGTCGGTAGAAATTGTAATCATCATATTATTTTCATATGTTAATTTAATTACATTTGTTGTTAAATCAGCTTTACTAGAAAAGAACCAGAATCCCATAGTATATCCTAAGGAATACACATGTTTAGCATTTGTTAAATTAATTGGTCCTGAAAGTTTTGTTAAATCCAAATATTGTACTGATAAATGTTAAAGAAATTGAAAAAAATTTTAAATTAAAACAAAATATGATATTTTAAAATGATACATTTTCCGCAATCTCCATTAACAGCTTTCGTATTGTATTTTTCCGATAGAGGACTACAATTTCTACAATTATCATTTCCAAAAGTTGTCATCCCATCTTTACAAACCAAACAAGATGGATGGCATTCTAAATAAATTTATATATAAAATTATTGAAACTTAATTTTAAATATAATTTTAATAGTATTAAATTAAGAATCAAATATAATTCTCTTTCGAATAGAAAATAAATATTTTAAAGACAAAATGGATTCAGACAAATAAATGTTATTTAATGCTTATTAAATAGAAATGAGATTTTAAGATTTTTTCTTTTAAAGAATAAATAAACCAAAAAAATTAAAATATTTATTTTTATTAGAGGTTTAAAAATCTATTAAAAATCTTTCTTTTTTTTAAAAAAAAAGAAATTTATTATACCAGAAGAACAATTATTTGGAGTAGTCCAAAAAAATCCAGGTTTACACATTGATGAAGCAGTTGGAGAAAGGTTAAGTTTATTGTTTGCATCTGTTGTAACTAATTTTATTTATTTTTAATATGAATTTACCTAAATAAGCATAAAATGGTAGGAAGGAACTCGATATTTTAGTAGTTCCATCAGGAAGAAATGGTTGAAATTTGAGATAAATTTTACCATTAGCACGCATTTTGGCATCTACAGCCTAAAATTAATTATAATTCGAAAATTTTAATTTAAAAAAAAATAAAATGAGAAAAAAGGAATAATTCGATTTTAATTTAAATCAATTCCTAGAATTTTTTTACACTTCCTCCATCTACTGAAACCGATGCGTAAGTTGCATCTTTTTTAGTTATGGAAATGGTTAAAACTGTAACAACGTTTGCATCTCCTTTAGTAACAGTTGCTACGTCTTTACTATAATGTGCTTCGGTCGAACAATCTTGAACTGTGCTGTCAGCTTTATCTTCACAAGAATAAATTTTTAGCTTCTCACCGCCATTTATTCCAGCAATTAACCAATTCATAAATATTGTTGTAGATCCAGCTGTTGAAGAATAAATACTATTTGTAAAATCCAAATTTAAAATAACGCCTTTAGCTAAGTTAGAAGTATTTATCGTATATTTCAAGAGTTCAGTATTTTTCAAACCTGTAAAAGAACCGGATTTGTCAATAAAATTTGAATCAAAAACTGCACTTCCATCAAGGTACTTTTTAGATTAAATTTTGATTTTAAAATTAATAAAAATTCTAAAAATTTTATAAGTTACAAAAAAATAATAATCCCTGTATTCAAAAATTATTAAATTTTATTAATAATTATTAAATTTTATTATATTTAGTTTAAATTAATAAAACTTTATAAATTACATCAGGAGTCATCGCAATATACCCTAATCCATTTTGTTTGTCTTCTATAACAGATTCAGAAGCTGTGACTGTATTTTTAAAATAGAACGCGCCTAAAGGGACGTATTGCTGAGATCCATCAGCTTTTTGATCATAATTAACAAAAACATGATTCATTTTGTTATTTGTAGCATCATAAGTTCTATTAATTCCATCAAAAAATGTTTGTCCAAATACTAACTGTATTAATAGAATGAACTTGAAAATAAAAATTATTTTCTTTTCTTTCATTTTTTTTAATTATATATTAATTTAATTAATTTCCATAAATCATAAAAAATATTTTTGTTAATGAATTTATATATTCATAAAAAAATAAATAAATAACTAAAAAAGTATAAATTTCATAAGACTGGGTGAAAGTCTTTGCCTTAAAATGTCGAAAAACAAATAAACATTAAAAATATATAAACAATGTTATAAAGTAAGATAATTAAAATGATTTATATATTAAATAACAAATTTCATCTTATTTAAAACATATCTTATTTGTTCTTATTTGTTCATCTAATAGGTATAGGAAGGAAATAGATAGAATCCAATTGAATTTTTTATTCCATATTAAAAATGTTTTATAATGTTAATATATTTTTATTTTATGAATTTTAAATTATCAGACCCTTAATAAAGAGCAAGTTTAAATTTACGGAGTCTTAATAAGAAAATATAATTGATAAGTTAATTATAATTAATACAGAAATCCTTAGAAAATTTATTTCTTTCAATAGTCTTTTTAAAAATAAAATAGTTTTGCCTTTCAGAGACTGATATTGAAAATATTTCAATAATTAATAATTAATGCTTTACATATCAATGACTCAGATTAAAAATTTATTTAAGCCAAATAATTATTAAGATTACTTTTACAAATTAAAGCAAATTATTTTTTTATTGATAAAATAAAAATAATTAATTAAAAACACATTTAATTTTCTAAATTTTATCAATTAATTACAAATAATTTCTGTTTCAAAATGCACCTTTTAATATATTATTTGAAAATAAAGAAAATATTTCTTTGTGATTTAACTGTCTGTATTAATTTAAAAAATTTAAGAATTTAAAATCAAAACATATTTTATAAATGAACTCTAAAAAATTAAATTCACAAAAAAATAAAGAATTTAACATTTAAAAAATTAATTTATAAAATTATGATAAAAATTTTCAAAAAAAGACAAAAATGATAATAAGTAAATTATTTGGCTTACTCATTATAGTTTTAGTTAATAAAAAGGACTTCGTAATTCAATTGGTTTAAACATCGAAAAAATATTTATCAATTTTTTGTAATAAGAAATATTTTTGTTTTTCAATTTGAATTATTTTTTAGAATTACATTTTTTAAATGAATTATAATTTTTTTGACATAACTAATATATCAATCTTAACTTCCCTCATCGATTAATTGAAAATATCGGACCAAAATCAAATGATTTAAAAATTTTTTATAAAAATGCTATAATTTAATGTTAAAATAGAGGTAAAGTTGAATCAATGAGAAATTCATATTGTAAGCCAACGAATTATGTCAGATTTTACAATTATTAGTAACTTTTCGGATTTTATAAATTGGAAATTTTCTATTTTAAAAATAAATATAAAAAGATTTGTAAAAAATTAATTTTTTTTAAAAAAACTTTTAATTTTTAAAATTTTTAAATTATCTATAAATATTCAAAAAATGAAATTTTATTTTTGATTACTGTTAGTCTATATAAAATGTTTTGTCGAATAATTAATTAAATTTATCATTTAATTTTTTACTTCTTTTTTAATTATATAATATAAGCAATTTATAGAAGATTCATCTTTAATTGAGAATTTAGATATATAAATTTATTTCAAGCATCAATAAATTCAGAGCAGAA
>Ga0194116_10004478_pt1 | contig 15976 bp, 12 predicted proteins | sample TA2MahsurfametaG_4_FD_148617 | JGI IMG/M metagenome (GOLD analysis project Ga0194116, IMG submission 148617) | Freshwater microbial communities from Lake Tanganyika, Tanzania - TA2015008 Mahale S9 surface | ecosystem: Environmental > Aquatic > Freshwater > Lake | place: Tanzania: Lake...
AATTTTATTTTTTGATTTTCCTTCTTGCTTACAATATTGGAACGTCTTTAAAAGCCTTAAAACATATAAAATAGACTTAAGCAAATAGGATAAATGTCATTTATCAAGATAATCAAATAAAAATTAAAAAATTAAATTAATGTAATTTTAAAAAACATAAAAAAATTTTGATTAATAATATTTTATTAAATAAATGAACGAATTTATAAGCCTAGATAAAGACACAATTCTTGGAAACAAGTCATGTTCCATCAACTTAAAAGGAATTCATTCTAATGAAGAAATAAAAGTATGGAGATGTAAATGCAATCTAGAGGAAGATATTATAATATGCAATGAATGTAAAAATACTTGTCACGAAAATCATCAACAAGAACCTTTACCAAAAATGAAAGCAAAAGATTTTATTTGTAGCTGTGCAAAATATGGACACAATCTTAATAATAATAAAGAAAATAACAATAATTTAGATCAAGAAAGATTTCAATTGAATAACAAGGAAAAAGTCTCATGTGGATTAGATGAATATTATAACCATATCGGTTATAATTATTATTTTGAAAACAAAAATGATGCTAGTATTACATGTATTTTTTGCGCAAATTATTGCTTATTTCATAAAAAAACAGGAAAGGATAAAGATGAGTTTTCCACTGTAAAAAAAAAAGATAATGAAAATAATGATTTGAATAAAAATCTTGATGATGAAAATGATGAAGAAGATCAAGACAATGAAAATATTGATGAAGAAAAAATCTTTTATGAAAAAATGGAGGAGAAAAAAAGACATATAGAAATAGATGAAATTTTAAAAAATGATTTTAAACTTATTCCAAGGGAAGAAACCAAAACATGTCAATGTAAAAATGAAAAATCTCATTTTCCAGCAAGTAAGAATTTAAGCAACTTAGCCAGAATATTAAAAAAGAGCTTATTTGCAAAATTAGGGGTGAATCCCAATAATTTTTGTTGTAAAATTCTTGTAAATAATTCTGATTTATATAACAATATTACTAAAGAATTTATTTCAATTAATGACTCTATTGAAAAAGTCGATCTTAAAAATCAAAAAATGCTTGAAAATTTCCAGAAAGATTCAAAATACAATACAGATTATCTTCATTTATCAAAACTTTTTGATGCTGTTTCAAATTACTATAAGAGATCCAATATTGTAATTTCAAATATTTCATCAGATTATTCAGAAATCATAAATTTTAATTTTGTTAGTAAGTTATTCGAATTCAATGCAAGAGAAAATGATTTTCTAGTAATGATAAAAAAGCAGAGCCTTAGAATTTTCAGAAAATTTTATCTCAATCCTAAAATAAATTCTAAGAATTTTTATAGTGATCAAATTGATTTCAATATTACACCAATTCATAGAAATTTAACAAACAGAAACTTTTCTGAAAATTTTTATGAAGATGTTGATATTCCAAATGATAAATTTGAGGAATTTTTGAAAAACTTAAATAAAAATATAAATTCTTATTTTACAGATTATTACACACCTAAGTATTCAAGGGTTTTGTTTAAGCTATATGCTGAGTATTTGCATATTTTAAATGTTTTATTAAAGTATAGGATGGATGATTTGAAATTTATTGAAAATCATATTAATTCAATCCATGATTTTTTAAAGTTACTGATGAATAATCAACAAAATCATAAAATTTATTTAATAAAAAAACAATTACTGAAATTGATAATTAAAATATTGATTAAAATTAATGATGAAAAATTTATCGCTTTTATGAGTTTAGATTTCAAGAAAAATATTGATAAAGAAAAATATGAAAGTTTAAAATTTTGTTTTGAAAATAGTGATAGAAATATGAAAATTTTTGAAATTTTCTTAATGATAAACCAAAAATCTCATTCTTATCAATCTAAAGATTTAATTTTGTTGGAAAACATTAAATATTTTTTAGATTTAATGATGATTAAAGAAGACGGATTCAGTAATAATTTTGAGATAATAGCAGAAAATAAAAAATTTTCAATTGATTTTAATATTTTAAACTATGATTTAACTATTTATCATGATGATTATGTATTTAAAAGAATAAAATTTATAAAGGCTCAACTAGAATCATCAATTGAATGTACTAAAAACTATTTTATAAATGCTAATTTAAAAAATGGTAATCCAGTATATGATAATTTAGAAGAGACTTTTGCAGAAAATATCAATTCAATTCTATGTAATATTAATACAGAATTTATTAAATTATTTGATGAAAAAAGCAAAAGCCCTAAAGACATACTTCATATTCAATATACTTTATATACTGAAGGTTATTCTACTATAATGCTGCATATTTTAACAAATATACGAAGAATAGCCAAATTATTAACCAGCACTAAATTTAGAGCTATTTATGAAACAATTTTTCAAAATTTAACTCTATTTACTAAGGATAATCCTTTCCTCAGTCTTATTCTTGTAACTCATAAATACAGCAAAATTCTATTTTTTAATGAGCCTCAAACAAATAAAATTTTGTTTAAATTTTATATTGGCATTTTAGCCAACCTGAGAAATTATTCATATTTAATAAATCCAATATCATTTTTTGATAATTTTAATATCTATTTTAATAAGAAAAATATTTTTAATATAGAAAATACTGCTAAATATGAAGATTTACGTCAGGTTGTTTCATTTTTTGATAATCTTAATTCAACATGCAATTTTAAAATTAAGCCTATTATTTCACAAATAATTTCTGAACAAATAATTGATATTTTTGCTTCAAAACTTTTTCATGACAATGTGATGAATATAGTAAAAAAATTGAATAATGATGATTCAATTAGTAATTTATCTCAAGATGATCAAAACATCATTTACACTTATAAAAATTTAATGAAAATCTTAAATCACATTTCAGATGGACATTTCGTATCTATAATTTCAAAAATTAATTCTGAATTATACAATAATTTGTTAGATGAAATGCTTAAAATTAAATATCTTCATCCAGATCTAAGAAAAACACTTATTGGTTTTTATACTAAATCACGAATACAACTTCCTTATAAAATTTATCATTCTGATGACCTCACTCTAAATATTTTTGAAGATATATTAACTAAGATTCCAGAAATGAAAATTGAGGAGGATAAAAATTTTAATAAAGAAAAATTTCAAAAATCTGAGTTGGAAGTAATTATTAATGAATTATTAATATTTCCCGTTAATTTTATCAAGTATATTAATGATTTTAAGAAGCATCCAAAATCTTTTTTTAAATATTTTACAGAAGCTGTTTTTATGCCTTGTGTTAATGCTATGTATAAAATATCCTATTTCAATGAAAAAATAGCGTCTGAAATCAAATACTCTGTATATAGAATTTTAGTACTCTTTTGCAAATGCTTTCTATTCTTCTTGAGAAAAATTGAAGAACTTGACTTTTATGATGCCAACCTATTTTATGAATACTTATGTATTGATGTTGGATTATCTGAAGAGATAATAGTTAATAAAATTTATAATCAACAGAATGAAACAGTCAATATAAAAAATAAATTAAAAGAAGAATGTGAAATAATAAAGCAAAAACTTGAAGCTGATCTAAATGAATTGGACCAAGATAACTTTTTAATCAAGGATAATAATCTATTCAAAAAATTAATAGCTTATTTAAAATACTATTTCTTAAAAAGGAGAATTCTCAATAATTTTACTGATTGGGATAATTTTAATGATGATGATGAAAAAATTCGAGAAAATTTAGAAATACAAAGTTTCGAGAACAATAAAAAGAAATTTCTCACAGATTATATGCAAAAACTTTCTGAATTTTCCAAAAATTATAATGAATGTAAAAGAAATAAAGATGATTTAGCTCTCGGATATATATTTGCTGATGAACAAACATTCAAAGATCATTATTTACCTAAATCAGAAAATTCAATTACTGATTTCAAATTAAGAAGTGAATTTAAAAGATCATTCTTCTTATTATTATTGGACAATATAATTGATTTTGACAATAAAAATAATGAATTAGCGTATCAATTTAATGAGAAAAATTTCTATAGCTTAAAAAAAATAGTGAAGATCTTTAAAATTGATCCTTATTTTTGTCAAAATATATTATTGGAAGATAGAAACAAAGAAAATTCAAAAAAGATTTTGAGTGAAATGATTAATAAAAACCTAACTTGCCTCTTTCAGATTTTATTTGTAGAATATAATACAATAAATTCGAATGAAGGGAAAAGTACTTACAAAAATCTCTTAAAAATCATCGAATTCATTCGTTTACATTGTGAAGATCATAATAGAGTTTTTCAAACATATCTATGCTACTTCGAAATTAATTCTGATATCAAACGCAGTGAAGGAAAAATTGCTAGAGCAGAAGATAAATTTTATTTTGTAAAATATATTTTGAAAATATTTCTGCTTATTTATTATTCTGTATTATATAAGCTGAAAAAGAAGGATATTTTGGAATATTATGGAATAAAGGAAATTCATTTTTTTGATAATATTTTAAAAAAAATTGTAGAACTCTTAGTTGAAGTATATCAAGGAAATTATAAATATAATTATGATACATTAGTAAATCAATATTATGGATTTGGAGAGTTTCTGGATGTGTTTTTGAAAACTTTTGATGATATTTTAAATGTCACAGAATTAGAAATTATTGTAATGAATTTTATGACTTTTTATCTTTCTTTACTAGAAGATTATGATATGAAGGATGAAGACAAAAATAAAATTACAAAAAAATTAAACCTTAAATTAATTTTGTCAACTATAATTTATTGCCTTAAAAAATGCTATGAAAAGTATTGCATAGATGGAAATATAAATAAAGAAGATTTATTAAATCCTAGTAATTTTCTTGTAGAAGGATCAGGAGCTAAGCTCTTAGAGGTTTATAAAACTAATTCCGAGTTTGCTAATAATCATTTATTCATTTTGTTAACTAAATGCTATATATTATTGAAAATACTATCAGATTTACAAAACTCAAAAGCAAATGATGTTTTGAATAATATCAAAGAAATTTATTCAAATTACAATCAGATTACCAGCGATAAGCAGGAAAGAAATTATCAAGTAAATATTCAGAAATATGAAGCCTATAAATTTTTGAGCTCTATAATCAAAAATGTAGAAATCAATTTTGCAAGAACACAATCATCTTCAGTTAAAGATGAAAAATATTTATCAGATATGAAATCAGACATTCTTAATAAAATTGAAGATTATGAGCAAAAAGAAGAGTCAAAGGAATCAGATACTTCAATTATTAAACCTGTGAACTTTTTAATTCATAATGATTCCTTATTTTTAACTGAGGAAGACTTGGATTTATTTAGAGAAAAAATTCCTATCGATAATTATAACAATAAACTTTTTGAGTTGGTTTCAAATATTTCAGATATTCGAAATACTATTAAATTTAAAAAAAGGATTAGTGAAAGGTCAAGATTAATCCAATTTCTATCCTCATTAAATTATAAATATTTTGAGATAATTTCAATTTTAATAGTGTTAGTAATTAATATAATGATGCAATGGACGATGACATTTAATGAAATAAATGGTTCTGATAGTTTACATGTAGGAATTGATTGGCTTTCCATTGCAAATTTAATTTTCTTATCTTTAATTATCTTGAATTATATGTATTTCAAATACCTTTCTATTGATTGGTCTGAAAAACCAGGTATTCTTTATTATCTATCATTTTTGTTAAGTAACGAAATTTTTGCATTAGTGTGGAATCTTGTAATCGGAATTGCAGCTACTTCAAATCCTATGGCGAATTTCTTATTCTCCTTACAATTGTTTTCTGTAATATCATTATTCGAAACAATGAAAACAATTTTAATCACAATTCAATTAAGATGGAAACAATTTACTTCAACTGCTATTTTAATTGTCATTTTAATTATTTTCTATACTGGAATTAGTTTCTATTTCATAAGAAATTTCTATGTTCTACAAGATACAGATAATTTAAATGTTTGTAGCAATTATATTTACTGTTTTTTTTCTATTTTCTCATATGGAATGAGAATGGGAGGTGGAATTGGTGATTTAATTGGTTTAGTTAAATATGATGATCCTTTATTTTGGGCTCTTTTTATTTTCCAATGGATATTCTATTTCAGTATTGTTCTTATTATGTTGAACGTTATTAATGGTATTATTGTTGATACTTTCCAGGATTTAAGAGAGAAAAATAATAAAAGAAAAGAAATTAAAGATAATGAATGCTATATTTGCTCTCTAAATAGAATAGAATTCCAAATAAATTCACTCGATTTTGTTGCTCATAAAAAAGATGATCATAATTTCAATAATTATATTTATTATTTGATCAAAATAATAGAAATTGATGAACATGATCTTAATTCAGTAGATTTCCAAAGTTTAATCTGTTGTAGAAAGAAACAAACAAGTTTCTTCCCAATGAAGAAATCAATTACTTTAAACAACAAGAAAAAAAAATAAATTAATTTGATTTACTTTTGTGGACTAATTTATTCATAAAATAACTGAATATAAAACTAAAATTTATCTAGAACAAATAATCATTTAATTTTGAGTCTAAAAGAAAAGTTACAAATTAACCATTAAAAGTATAGTTTAAGTTTAAAAATTTTTTAAAATATTTAATGTTTCTCTTAATAATATTTAATAGAAAAAAATAAATGAAATTTAAGTAAAATAAAATTAAATTTAAAAAATAAATTACCTAATAAACTTTTAAAATTTTGAAAATATCTTTAAGGTAAAAATCAAATTAAAATTTCAATTTTGAATATAAATTTTAAAAATTTTAACTTCATCTAATTTTAAATTTCAAAAAAAATTAATTTCTTTTTATAGTTTTCATAAAGATCTTAATTTTAAATGAATTCTTATAATAATTTTATTAAAATTTAATTTAATTTTGAATGAAATATTTTTATGATTATGATTTTATTTATTAATTTATTCAATAGTTAAAACTCAGATATTATCTTTTAAGAATTTATTGATTGATCTACTAAACTTTCTAAACTATCTAGAGAATCTATGGAATTTCTTAAAATTGATTTGTTTTGTGAATAAATATGTAAAACAAAATTAAAAAATTCATTATATTTAATTTGAAGCAGTAAGAACCTTCTAATATCTAATAATTCTTTTATACAATTCCTTATAGATAATTTTCTATTACTAATATCATCCATAAATCCAATATCGTTACAAAAAGCTTTCTTAAAAAAATTAAAAATAGATCTTTTTTTTATTTCAGCATTACTTGTTTTATTATGATGTTTTTTATCATTAGAAATTGAAAATTCTTCATTTATTAAATTTTTATATGAATCATTGGTAAAATTTGAGATTGTAGTTGATTTTTTTATTTTTATCGAATCATTTTTAAAATATTCTTTATATATATCAAGATTATTTTTCGAAGATGAATTAATAATCTCATTATTTTTATTGTTTAAATATTTAAATTCGTTGGGATTTATTATGGATTTAATAAAAGAATTTTTTTTGTTTTTAAAGAATAGCTTTTCAGGATCTATATATTTAAAATTTCTTGGAATTGTTTTAAATAATTTTTTATCATTCAAATTAATTAACTCAACTGCTTAAAAAACTCGTCAAGATTTATTGGATATCAAATAAAACTTGACAAGCCCGTTCTCAATTTAGTTAAGCATTTTAAATTTCTTAAAAAATAATACTCATAAAAAATATGAACTAAAGAGAGCAATGATTTAAAAGAAGTTATCAAACCTCCACATTCTGAAAATAAATTACTCAAATTATAATAACCTCTTTCATAAATTTCAATTTTATTGCTCACATTAATATTTATTTCAAAAAAATTGTTAGTATTTTTGGTTTCGAGAATACTATAATTTATAATATCAAATTCAGAATAATCTTTTGAATTAAGAAATTTATTTGTATAGGATTTTATCAATGTTTTTTTCAAATTTATATTAATCCCATTTTTTAATTTAGTAGTCAAAAAGTTATCCATTAAATGTTCTCTATAATATTCATCTTTCTTTTTTATGTTTTCAATAATAGTTTCAACAGTAATAAAGTTAAATTGCAGATATATTTGATCAAAATTGTGATCACCCTCATTCGATTGCTGAAATATAAAAGATAATGTTCCATTTAAATTTTGTCCTATAAAATTTAATTTAGAAAGGTCAACATAAAATAAGGACTCGCATTCATAATAATCTGTCAATTTAAAACTTTCATTTTTGAATAAATTAAAATTGTATCTATGTAAAAAATTATTGGATTTATCATCATCTAAAATTGGGAAAACAATATCTCTCCAATTAATTTTTTTTAAGACTTTAATATTTTTAGCATTATTTATATATTTAATATATATTTCATTTCCCAAAATAGAATTGAAATTAACTTTCCGATTTTCCAATATATCTTTTAACTCTAATTTAAAAATCATAGGGAATTTATCAATGCTGATATTTGAGTTTGTTTCATCCTTTAATTTATAATAATCCAAATTTTTTGATTCCCTGTTTTCTTCAAAAATTATGGAAACATTTTTCACAAATTTATATAAAATTATAGATAAAAAAATTAATGACATCAAGCCGATAAAACTTGTTTTTAATTTCTTTTTTGCTTTATAAAAAATGAAATTGCTATAACCAAACATATCGAATTTTTGTAAACAACCTTTGACAAAACCTAACATCTTTTATTTATTTAATTAGATATGTTTAAATATTAATTTTATTAACAATTCATTTTAGTTTGTCCTTATTCTATAACTTAATTATTCAGAAAAATTATAAATTTTTTCAAACTAATTTAAAAAAAGATGTCCTTATTTTCTCTAAAAAAAATTCAATTTTTTTAAAATTTAATTTTCCGATTTTTAGTTTCATATAGAATCAAGAATAATTTGTCAATATAAATATTTTCCTTTTCTCAAATAAATTAAGTTTTCTTTGACAATTTAGATTAATTTGAGATCTTGATGAGATTATTCAATTATTATAAAAATAAAAAAATTTTGAATTTCCATCTAATAGGCTATCAATTAATTTAAAATAATTCAAAATAGAATGTAGATAAAAATAAATTATGATTTATTAAAATTTTTAATATTGACTGAATCTCCGGTGATAATTAAAATTTAGGAGAAGCTATTCAAGCCAAATTTTACATTAATTTTTTATACCTGCCATTAAGAGTGAACCAAATTACTATATTTATATATATATATTATTATAAATTAATAAATTAATTAAAATTTTAACATTATTTATGCAAATAATATTAAATATAATTTTTTAAAAATTACAGGTAATCAACTAAAATATGATTTTTGTATCAAAAAAAAATAATATAAAATTAAAATCCTAATTTAATTTTAGAATACATAAATTTCGTGATTTTTTTTATTTAATAAATTCAATTTGTATATTATCCAATTTTTAAATTTCTTTAAAACATGGTTTAGTCAAATAGAGAATTATTTTTTTTCAAGTATTTGAAAAGTTTTTTAGAATTTAATTTATTTGAAGGTTTTAGATTTGGCATGAAATGATATATATTATAATTTTAAGTATATATTAAGTTTATTTTTAAATAATAAAATACCACAGTAAATTTAAAAAGATTGATTAAAAAAATTGTTATAAATTTGAATTTAAAAATTTACTTTCTAAAAAATGATTCCAAATAACAATACTAAAAATGACACAAATCATAATGCACATCTAGGTGAAATTAGATTTAGAGAAAAAAGAAAAAGACCAAATTTTATAGATGAAAATCATCAAGATTTAGCCTCCAAAAATTCTAATAGAGATATTTTTCAATTGAAATTATTTAAACCCGATCCAATAAATGAAAGAAAGATATTCACTTTAAATAGTGAATATAAAAAACCAGGTAAGCCTTTATATTCTTAATATTTAAATAATTGTATAAAAATGATCCAAAAGATTTTGAGAAGAGTATGAGCAATGATTCGATACTTGAAAAAGATGATAAAAATATAAATGTTAATGAGAATAGCAATAATGAATTAAATATAAATGAAAACAAAAGTATTTCTATTTTAATTATCTTTTTCCTTTTACTAACACTCTTATATTTTAATAATGAAAGAGAAAAATTAAATTTATATTAATCAAAAAGAAATAAAGATTATACATAATATTGAAAATATACATTTTAATTCAAGTAATTTAAAACGAAATGATTAGCTTTAGAAATGAATAATTTAAACGATTATAATAAAAATCCTGAAATAAATATTATTCAAACAGTTCCTGCAGAAAATACTGAAGAAGGTAAAATTATATAATCAATAATAATATCTTTTAAAGAAAAATTGGAAAATAAACAGACTATAAATAATATTTCAAAAATTAATCACAATGCAAATGACAAAGCTTTCAAAAATTTAAAAGAAAAATTAAGTAAAGAGCAAATAACGTTGAATAAATTTGAAAATCAAATTCAGACAAATTTTGAATTTAAAACAAATCTATTTAATAAATGTATTAAAGATATTCTAAAAAAGTCTAATAATAAAAGATTTAAATGTAAAATAAAAAAAATAAATAAAGTGAATGAAATAATTAATGACGAATTGGATAGTATAGTTGGAGCTACTTTCGATTATAATGGCAATTTGTTTTCTATTAATATTCACAAATTTATGCTTGAAATTTTCTATTCAAAGTATAAAAATTTTGATAATCTTTTGGAGATAGAAAATCAAAATATAGCGAATTTAATTTACTTTCTTTTTGGTAATTTCTAATAATTAAATAACAAATTATTTAGGCAAGTTATATTTGAAGAATCTAATTGATAAAACGATACATATAATGAAAATTTCTTTAGATAAGGTAATTTAAAAATAATAAATTATTTTTAATGACATAATAGATTATTGATAACGATAATATCATAATAGTAGTGAAAGATGAAAGAAATGCTTTGAGTAAAAGCAAATTAAATCTATCAAATAAATTAATTTCTAGGTATTTAATTGAATCGTAATTAAATTTCAGATATAAAAATTTATATTCTATGGTTTTAAAGAAAGAAAAGAGATTTAAAAAGAATAAGGAATTTGCTGATGAATTTGACAATTCTATTTCATATGATATTTCGAAATATTTCAGTAAATTAACAATAAAAAATTCAAAATGCATTTCATTTGACTCAGAATTTTATCAAAATCAAATATTCAATTCTAAGGAATATTCTGATGAGAAGTTAAAAAAGAATAAAGCTTTCACAAATCTGTTGATACAGGTAATATAAACTAATGCTAAATAAAAATTTAAAAGATTGATAGCGAGAATTCTAAAATTACAAAATTAAAAACTGAATATTACAAATTAATAAAAGGTTTTAATATTGGAAAATATATTTATCAGGATATTTTGGATGAAAATATTTATAATTTTAACACTTGTAATCTAATCGACGATTTTTTAACCGAATAATTTAGTTTATATTATTTTTATTTCAAATATTTAAGTCTAATAGATTTAAAATTATTACTATTTTAAATATTAAAGTAATAATATGCACCACTTTAAATTAATAATTTTTTTATTTTTTTTTTATTTTTAAATAAATCTTCACCATTATTGTTATTAAATTAATAATATTTGTCTTAAAATCTATTTTAGCAATTTTATTACTTATTTATATTTATTTAACTAGAATTAATTTAATAAATTTATAATATGAACATTATATAAAAAATAATAATATACGTCAAGCTTATAATAATCATAGCACATAAAAATAAAATTTTATAAATTCTAATGAATCTAGGAAAAAATTCCAAAAAATTTTATTGTTAATTTTTTAAGGGGTTAATTGTATGTTAATCCCAAAAAAATCTCTCAATTATCTCAATTCTTATTTGCGTAATTTTTTTCTAATTTTCCTTAGGTTTATAATAAATTAAAGTTGTGAATTTGTCTCTAAATCTAGAAATTGAAGATAATCTTAGAAAATTATTATCAGGCTTATTATTTGGTGAGTTCATTAAATGATTTCTAAAAACAATTAAAAAAAATCTTACAAAAAAATATGAGCAGGTGATCGTAAGTTAATATAACAAGAATTATTATGAGAATATAAATTTTCATTGGCTTTCTCAAAATAATCATAATTGCCTATATTTTTTTGATTTGAAATATCCTTTAAATTAATTAATCTGAAAAAATCAAGTGTTAAATTTGGAGCATCACAATTCATTTGATTCTTTATTGGGATTAATTCTCCATAAGATGAGGGAACTGAAATATTATTAAAATTACAGTTTTTTATTTTTGTTTGCACTTGTTTAATTTGATTGATTGAATTATTTATCAAATTTATAGGAGTTTTATTGATTGAATTTTCTTGAGGGATAGAATATGTAATTTTATAAGTGTTTTCATTTGTATTTAATTTTTTAACATCGTTATCATTTAAGATATTTCCAATTTGTTGTTTGAGATCTTCTGATTCTGCTTTATTTCCATTAATTTTTATAATTTTATTTGATCTCTCTTTATTATTTTCTTCATTAAAAGTATTTTCATGGTTATTTGAGTAATTGTACAATTCAGCTTGAATATTACCTTTGAATTACGTAAAATCATTTAAAAATTAAATTTGAGATTTCATAAGTTAGTAGATCTTTTATTATTTTATTCGAAAATTATTAATTAAACATTAAAATTAATATATAACATACTTAACTGGTTATTTATCAATTTCGAGCTCTTTTGATAATTTTCTTTTAGATTATTTTTGAAATTATCAAAATTATTATTTGAAATCGATTTAGGATATTCGTTAATTTGATTATCAGTTGATAAATATCTTAAATCTAAAAAATTATTTAAATTTCCTTTTTCATCTATTAATGTCGGATAATCCTTAGAACATTTCCAAACATTATTAACAATGAACTTAAATTCATAAAATTCAGGCAATAGATCCTAAATCATTTCTGAATGAACTTAATAAGAAAAATTTCAATTTTATAAATATATAATAAGTTAAATTTTTGCGAATTAGTTTTATCTAATTCTTAAGCTAACAAAAATTATTTAAAAATTTACGAAAATAATTTCAAAATGTTGATTATCTATTTTAGTCATAAAAAACCATTGACTCCAATTGACAAAATTACCTGAAATAAAAACATTTTCTCCTCCTTCATTCCATACAATTTTAAGAAAGACAGTTTTTTTACGACTATTTATTTTTTCTTTCGCGTTTGTATTATATTTCAAATTTATTTCTTTTGGATTTATCATGTAATTTGGATTTTCATTCTTGAAATTATTCTCATCTAAACTCTTTATGCTTTCATTTGTTTCCTTCATCATAATATCCAATGAAGATGCTTCACTTGTTTCTCCGAGTAAACTCGATGAATTACCAAAAATTTTTAAATCATTTAAATTATAAATTGTTTTTTCTTTTTGGAGATAATTAGGTAATTTTAACTGTTCTTCTTTGATAAGTAAGTTTTCATTATGTTTTTCATTTTGATTTTTTGAAGATATTGATTGCTGATTTCCCATTAATATTATATAAAATATAGTAATCAAACTTATTTAATTTCCTATTATTTTAAATCAAAATTAAGTTAAAAAAAAAATTATTATGTTAAGTTTTTATGATAAAAGTAGATATAATGATGAATAATTTTTTCTAATTTAAAATTAAATATTCAATTAATAAATTTACTTTTTTTATGAAATATTAGTCAAACATATTTTTTAACAGTAGTTTTATTTAATATCTTAGTTTTAACATAACTTATAACAATAGATAATTTATTTGTTATTGATTATAGGATTTTCTTATAAATTTGCTCGTTTATTAATTTTTGTATTTAATATAAATTATATTAATTATTATAATTTAATCAATAATTTTTTTATTGTGGGCTTGTAGTATTTAATCTTAAGAGTTTTTAAAAATCCAATTCATATAATTTTTATTTTTCATTTTGGATTACTTGATTAAACTTTTTATTAGAAAACAATATAGCTCTAGTAGCTCAGTCGGTAGAGCGCCAGGCTGTTAACCTGTAGGTCCGTAGTTCGAATCTACGCTGGAGCGTTCCTTTTGTTGGTTTTTGTATAATTTTCAAATTTCGATTCTTAATTTTCTATTCTAAATGAAATTGATAGGATAATGCCGATTTTAAAGAGAAAAAACTTTATTAATTAATTAAGATTTAATAATTTGAAATTAGAGTTTCTTTTTACTTAAACTAATTTAAAATTTTAAAAAATTTTGATGAGTGATTTTTTATATCAAATTTAAAAAGAATTAAGACTTTATTGAAAAAAAGCTTAGCTTTAAAGAAATTTTTTAAATAAATATCTTAATTTTGGGCATTATAAATTATAATTTTTTTAAATTTTTATAAATTTCTTTTTCATTAATGGATTCACGTATTCAGCTCATATTGTAAAATTTTATAAAGAAAAATTTTTTCCCAATTTGAAACTTAAAAAAAAACTTAAATGATTTTCCTTTAAATATTATCCACATTATCTTAGATTATCAATTTATCTTCACCAGGCACATGAGTTTCCAAATAAGCAATCATTGTTTCACCAGTCATATCTTCATAAATATGGAAATCAGGAAAAAAAAACTTTCCTTTTATATTCAATAAATTTTTAAACATCATAATGCTTTCTTTTCCAAAGAAATTATTCCAGAACAATTTTAGCGACATGAGAGTTTCATTTTCACTTAATCCTTCAGCTAACCTACATAAACCCTCACAATTAATGGAATTAGTAGTTAAATCAACATGTAAAAGGCTTTTATTCAAAGAAATTCCTTGAGCGAAAATTTTTGCCCCTTGATCTGAAATTTTATTATTTGCTAAATTAAGGCTTTTTAAAGTGGTATCATCTCTTTGTAAGAATTCAGAAATAAATGACATTCCTTGAAAGCAAATTTGATTACAACTGATATCTAAAACTTCTAAAGTTTTATTGAAAGCTAAATGTTCTGTTAAAATCGCTAAACCTTCAAATCTAAGCTTGTGAAGTTTCATAGAGAGCTTTTTTAGTGATTTATTTTTTAGTAGCATTTTTCCAAAATGGGTAAAAAAATCCTGATCTTGAATTTTATAATTTGGATCATCAACATTTAAAATATTTAAAGATTTATTGGTAGTTGTGAGGGCAGAAGTTATTGCAATCATAGCATCCCAATCATAATGATTATTTCCTATATCTAGATTTAGCAAACCTGAATTCGTGAAGAGTAATTCATTAATAAACATAATTCCAGTATTACCAATGTGATTAGTATTCAAATTCAAATGAGATAAAAATATTTTACCTTTTAAAGAGATTGAAAGTTTTTCAGCTCCCAAATCTGCAATTTGATTACCTGATAAATTAATTCTTTTTATATTTTCTGCAAATTCTACAAGTTTTGATATAGTCACTCCTCCTTTATCTGAGAGTTTATTGAAAGATAAATCCAATTCAATTAAAAAATTTATTTGGGGCATAAAGGCAATACAGATAGGTTGTAAATCCATATCATTTAATCTGTTATTAAAATGATAGATATTATTTCCTGGAAAGACCATACTTAGAGTCTCTTCATTATTATTAGTTCCTTGAGTTTGAATATTTTGTTCAGCTTCACTGCTTTTTATTAGGAATTCTTCAACTTGTTTATTTGCTGTCATTCTAAATGTGTGTAAAGCTTCTCGATACTTGTTAAGGATTTTCGTTTTCATTTTTTTAGAATTTATAAAGTTTTAATTTTATTAAATAATTCATAAATATTTTATATAAATCAATAGAAAATAAACAATAAACGAATTTTTTATAAATAATTTCTTACCTATTTTATTTTTATTTATTTATTTTTTAATAATCTATTAATTTTTTTTATTTTAGGGGATTGGGGATTGGGGAT
>Ga0194116_10004482_pt1 | contig 15970 bp, 15 predicted proteins | sample TA2MahsurfametaG_4_FD_148617 | JGI IMG/M metagenome (GOLD analysis project Ga0194116, IMG submission 148617) | Freshwater microbial communities from Lake Tanganyika, Tanzania - TA2015008 Mahale S9 surface | ecosystem: Environmental > Aquatic > Freshwater > Lake | place: Tanzania: Lake...
AGGTTCATTAGATAATATAACAGCTGTTGTTTATTTATTAAATTAATTTATAAAACAGAAACTGGTATCCATTTTTTGAATTTATTTGAAAAAATACAACTGAATTTAATTGGTTTTTCTCCAATCAAATCATCACACATTTGAGATGTTTTTAAATTTGGAATCAATGCAATTCCTTCTTTATCTCCATTTTCTTTTTCAGAAATATCATACACATCTGGAATTAAAGTTCTTGATAACCATAACATTTTATTTTTTCCATTTGATTCATAACTATATGCTCTTGATTTAAGAAAATCAACAAAATTATGAATAATATGATAAGATTTTTGTTCTATAACTTCTTTGTTATTAGAAGAAATATCAACTTTATCATTCTTCTTTTCAATATGTAAATTAGTAACACCAGAAAACTTAGGATAGAAAACTAAACCGTTTGTACTAATTGATAGTTTTGGAAGGCTTTCTATTAGAGATTCAAGTTCATTGTAAATATATAATTTATTTAATTTAAATTCAAAATTTGAACAATATGGTCCTTTATCTTTTCTGAAATGATTTTTAAGAATTGAATCTATATAAGTCATTTTTTCTTTCATTTCCATATCTAATAGTTTTTTACCCATTAGATAAAAACAATCTTGAATTAAAAATATGAAATCATTATTTGATTGAATTAATTTACCATCAAAAATAGTTCCCCTATACAGTGATTCAGTTGTTTTCATATTAATTTGATTTACAAATATAGTTTTCATATCTAATTGTGATTTATGATATGATAATTTTTTTCTATCAATAGTAACACAATATTGATTATCATTAATTGTTATCATGATTAATAAATAGTTATAGCCTTTGAAATTAGGCGAAACATAATGTTCATTATCTTGAAGAAATTTAAGTTTCTGAATATTATTTAACATAATGTATCTATGTTTTGATAAATCTAATTTCGAATATAAATAATCAATTACTTTGTTTTTTACATCCGAATCAACAACTATAGCTTCTGACCCTCCTAATACGATTTTTTTTAACATTATAAATATTAGATAACTTATTTTTAAGTATAAATATCAATTTTTATCTAATTATAAAAATTGAAAAACCTTTTAATTTTTATAGTATAATTTAATATAATGTTTAAAAATATTTGTCAATTAAAAACCATTTCAAATCTTATTTATCGAAATTTTACTCAAAAAATTAATATTGATAAAGTAAATAATACTAAATTATTTCAAATCTATAGGTTTAATCCCGAAGATAATAAATCTAAATCATATCTACAAACATATTCAGTTAATCTTAGTAATTGTGGACCAATGGTTTTAGATGCACTTATTAAAATTAAAAATGAACAAGATCCTACATTAACATTTAGACGTTCTTGTAGAGAAGGAATTTGTGGATCATGCGCAATGAATATAGATGGTGTTAATACACTAGCATGTCTATCAAAAATAAATAAAACAAATAAAACAAGAATATTTCCATTACCCCATATGCAGATTATAAAAGATCTAGTACCTGATTTGAATAATTTTTATCAACAGTATAAGAGTATTAAACCATGGCTTAAATCATCTGCTAATAAAGAAAAAGAGCATTATCAGTCAAAAAATGATAGGAAAAAATTAGATGGTCTATACGAATGTATTTTATGTGCATGTTGTTCAACATCTTGTCCATCGTATTGGTGGAATGGAGATAAATATTTAGGACCTGCAGTTTTAATGCAAGCATATAGATGGATTATTGATTCACGTGATGAAAACACCAAAGAAAGATTAAAATCACTAAATGATGATTTTAAACTGTACAGATGTCATACAATCATGAACTGTACAAGAACTTGTCCCAAAGGTTTAAATCCGGGAAAAGCAATTGCTGAAATAAAAAAGAAAATGGTTTTATAAAAATAATATAATTATTTATAATGCCTGTGATTAGTGCAATAAAAAAACACTTTTTTTTATATCCAATATGTTATAAAATAATAATTGAACCTCTTAATAAAAAAATATCTATTAATGATTTTATAAAAAATATTAAAAATAAATAAATTTATTGGAAGATAGCAACGGAATCCATTGTTAAAGGATCAGATGCATAAAGTCCTTTTAATATTTGCCCACCATTTTCAGCTTTTTCATTTTCGTAAATCCATGTATCTGGTGAAATAAATGATAAATTAGAAGCTCCTGATTGAGAATAAGTTTGTACAGATGAATCACCAACAATTTCTTTTTTAGGTACTAATTTTTTAAAATCAACAAATGAATTATCATAAACTTCTTTTAATGTTCTACTTTTACTATCTTTAAAATCGTAGGGATCAGCAATACCACCCATTCGAACAGATCTTGGTGAATTAAATTCGTATGTAAATCTTGCTTTAGATTCAATAAAATTTTCTACATTACCTATTTCTTTTTCTCTTGAACCATAAACTGGTTGACCATTTTCATCTATTCTTTCAATCCAAGTATTAGGATACCAAGTTTTTAATCCAGCACCGTAATCTTGTTCTTTTTGAAATTGTTTATCGATTTCTCTAGGCTTATCATAATTAAATTTAATTGGTTGTTCAACTATTTTAGGTTGTATAAAAATTTTATTCATATTAAATTTTTCGGTAACTATATTATTTTTTGGAATAGTTTTTTCTTTTTTATGTTTTTGTAAACAAAAATTAACAAAAACTAATAATCCCATTATTAAAATGATATTTAACATTTTTTCCATTTATAATATCAGATATATTTTAAATAGAAAAATTATAAATTATATTTGATTATTTTCTTGAATTTTATTCTTAATTACTTGTAAAGCTATTGAATCTGATTTTATAGTTATAGGTGTTTGTTCTCTGATAAAGCATGAAAATAGTCTTGAAAAACAACTAGTTACAACTTGATTAACTACTGGTTGCATCATAACTAATTTTAAAGCAGAATCAACAAGCCTTTCAAATTCTGGTTTTTTATCTTCTGGAATTAAATTGAGTTTTTCAATAATAAATGAATAAATCATTTTAAATAATTTAGGGAGATCTTCTGATGATAATCTTAAACTAGACATTTGATTATAAGCATCAGTAATTATAAAAATAATTTCAGGAACATCATATTGATCAACTTTACCATCTTTCATAATATTATTAATAGATGTTTCAAGTCTTGAAATAAAATTGGGATCTACTGATAAAATATTAAATACGTCTTGTACACTGACAGACATTATTATCTGTATAGAAAATAATAAAAATTAAACCGCATTAAAAAAAATTGATTATAAATATTTTAGATTATTAAATAATTTATTAATGGCAGATTTAGTTAAGAAACTATTAAAATCAAATAAAGATCCAGTTGAAATTTCTTCAGAGTTTACAGTAGAAGAACTTGAAGAAATTATAGTTTATACATCTGATAAATATTATAACACTTCTAAATCAGTTATTACAGATGCATTATACGATATTCTAATTGATTTTTTAAAATTACGAAATCCTAAATCAAAAGTACTAAAAAATATTGGTGCTAAAATAAAATCAAAAAATAAGGTTAAACTAGATTACTGGTTAGGTTCAATGGATAAAATTAAACCTCCGTCAAATCAATTATCAATTTGGTCAAAACATTATAAACCACCTTATAATTTGTCAGATAAGCTAGATGGCATATCTTCATTAATAATTTATAGACATGATGGTTCAATAAATATGTTTACAAGAGGTACAGCAACTGAGGGAATGGATATAAGTCATTTAATAAAATATTTAAATTTACCAAATTTTGAGACTGTATTAACTTATTGTAAGAAAAATAAAATAGAAGGTGATAAAAAAAAGAATTTAATAGCATTTAGAGGAGAATTAATTATTAATCAAAAAACATTTGAAAAAAACTGGTCAGCTATACTTAAAAATGGAAGAAATAGTGTAGCAGGTCTTGTTAATAGTAAAACCATCAATCCTGAATTAGCATCTGATACTGATTTAATTTTATATGAAGTTGTTGATCCATTTTATCAAATTGATAAACAATTGAAGATTATTAAAGAAATAGGATTTAAAACAGTTATAAATAAAACAATAGATATTGAATTAACGTATGAATATTTATCAAAATATTTAAAAGAAAGAAGATCTAAGGCTGATTATGAAATTGATGGAATTATTGTTACTAGTTGTGAGAATCAAGAAAGAAATCAAAAAGATAATCCCGACTATGCATTTGCATTTAAGGATGTATTAGAAGATCAAATTTCAAAAACAATAATAGAGACAATTGAATGGAACATAAGTAAAGATGGATTAATAAAACCAACTTTAATTCTTAAACCAGTAACTATAGGGGGTGTAGAAATAAAAAGAGCAACTGGTAATAATGCAAAATTTATTGTTGAAAATGTTCTTGGACCAGGTGCTGAAATAGAAATTATAAGATCAGGTGATGTTATTCCAAAAGTGCTTAAAATAATTAAACCAGCAAAATCAGGAAAACCAGATTTACCAAAAGGTTCGTGGTCATGGAATGATACCAATGTTGACATTAGACTTGATAATTACGAAAAAAGTTCTGATGTTTTGATAAAAAATATATATTATTTCTTTTCAAAATTAGATACAAAAGGATTAGGCGAAAAAAATGTAGAGAAAATGGTAGAAGCTGGATTAGATACTATACCTAAAATATTAGCTGCAGATCAAGCAAGATTTATGACTGTTGAGGGATTTGCTGAAAAATCAGCTCAAAATTTAGTTGATTCAATTAAATTAGCTTTATCAAATGTTCCATTGGCTAAATTAATGGCAGCATCAAATAAGATAGGTCCTGGATTAGGTGAAGAAAGAATGAAACAAGTTTTATCAGTTTATCCAAATTTAATGATTGATTGTAAAAAATGGTCTAAAAAAGAATTTATTGAAAAACTCATAGAAATAAATGGATGGGAAGAAAAAACATCTACATTATTAGTAAATAACTTTGATGATTTTATTAAATTTTATAATTCAATTCAAAAATACTTGACTTTAGAACAAATTAAAACAAAAAAGCTAATTAGTGGTGAATTTAGTGGTAAAACAGTAGTAATGACTGGTTTTAGAGATAAATCACTTCAAGATAAAATAGAATCTCAAGGAGGAAAAATAGGATCTTCAGTTAGTAAAAATACAAATATACTAATTGTAAAAGATCAATCAGTAATAGATGATCCAACAGATAAAGTTAGTAAGGCTATAGATCTTGGTATTAAAATTATAACTAAAGAAAAAGCTGATAAAATGGTAAAATAATTAACATTCAATAACTTCAGTTTTTGTACCGCGACACATATTATTATCTTTTTCATCAATAAAAGTTACTTCTGATATTTGATTAATATTGGGATGAGTAACAAAAACAACCGGTGGTTTATTTATTAAATATATAACTAATAGTCCAATAAACAGACTAGAAATTAAATAATAAATTCTTTCCTTTAACATTAAATAGAGTGGGATTTTTTTATATTTTAATTTAAAAAAATATCCATATATTTGTATTAATGGAAGTACAATTAAATTCAAATATTAATTTATTTTTATCTTTTAAATCTAATGCTGAAGTTCAAAAATTAGATGATAATGTTCTTGAAATTATAGTATCTATTTTTGGTGTGATAGATAAAAATAAAAAAAAAAAATTATTAAAAAAATCAAATATTAGTATTTTAAAAAACCATAAAATGCAAAATAAAAAAGATAATATAGTTAATAGAGTTAATTTAATTTTAAACAAATTATCCGAAACTAATCTAGATGTATTAACAATTGAATTTTTAGAAAATATTAATCAAGTAGATGTATGTACATATGAAGAGATACAAAAAACTTTTTATATCAAAATAATTTCAGAAATTAATTTTGTAAAAATTTACTTACAGTTTTTAAAAGTTTTAGGTTTTATTTATTGGAAAGTTCAATCTTATGATTTATCATATTTTGTATCAATTGTTGAGTCTAAATTTAGGTTAGATTATACTGATTATGATATTAAATCAGATAGCATATATAATTTTGTAATGGAATTAGATGGGGAAACTAAAAGAATAAATAATTTAATATTAATAAAGAATTTAATAGAACAAAAATTTCTTAATGAAACAATAAATGAAAGTTTAGATAATTTAATAATTAGTCAAAATATATTTTTACCAGATATTTATTATTGGTTTAATTCAAAAAATAATGAATTGACAAAAGATGAAAAAAATAAAATAAGTGAATTATTAAAATCTCCAAATTTAAATTCTAGAGAAATAGTTTTATTAGAAAATTTAATTAATAAAACTAATAAAATAAAACAAGTATTTAATATTCAAGTTCCAAAAAAAATACCCACAAAAACAATCGAAAGTACTGAAATTAAAACAGATACACTCAAATTAGAATTTGATAATATATTAGAAGAATATATATTAATTAGATCAATAGATGAAATAAAATATTTTATAGAAAATAGATGTTCAGATGCTATTTCAAAGAATAAATTTTGTGAATTTACATTAGATAAATATTTCAAATATAATAAGGAAACTTCTAATGAATTAATTGAATTATTAAAACAATTAATTTTTAATCAAATATTATTCAAGTCAAATTTAAGTAGGGGTTTATTATTAATTAGTAACTATTGGAAAGATAAAACACATGATTATTATAAACCAGTAGAAAAAATGAAAGTAATTTTAAATGTTTTAAAAAATATTGGAATTACAAAAAACATTGAATTTTTATTTGAACAATATCAAATATCAATATAAAATATGAATTAATTTTTTTCATTTTGTAAATATAAAAATATTTTACTAATACATCCACATAATTGTAATAATGTATCTATGCCACCATTTACTCTTATATAACTTAAACTAATTATTTCATAAATTTTTAATTTAGTATCTTCATTTATATTAATAGTATTTAATTCATCAATATTTTCAAATAAATATTTCATAAAAGTTAATAAAATATCGTTAGGAGTATAACCTTTATTGTATAAATTTTTAACAATATTAATAGTTTCTACATAATTATTAGAAATACAATTTGATAATATATAATTAATATAATAAGGTTTAGGTTTATCAACTAATTTATAAATAGTATTTTCTTCTAATTTTCCAAAAGAATAATAAATACATTCTAAATTATTAATTGTTTGTCTTATATCATGATCAGACACAAATAACAATGTTTTAATACCATTTTCAGTATATGATATTAATTCTTTTTTACAAATATATTTTATTTTATTATACAAATTATCTGAATTAATTCTTGGATATTTAATAATCATACATCTTGATTGTATTGACTCTATAATTTGACTACAATCATTACAAATGAAAACAATTCTGGTTGTTTTTCTAAATTCAGATATAATATTAGATAATAAGTTTTGAGCTTTTGGAGTAATACTATCAGCCTCATCTAATATTACTAATTTATGAGATGGATATTTAGAATTAAGTTTAACATTATTAGCACAGCAAGTTTTCTTCTTACAAAAAGGATGAATTGTATTATTAATAATTGATAATCCTCTATCATCTGAAGCATTTAATTCTAAAACATTTTCAGAATATTTATCACCGTATATTTGTTTAGCTAAAAAAAGGATAGTTGATGTTTTACCAGTTCCTGGTTCACCGGTAATAATCATATTTGGTATAGATTTTGTCTCTAATATTTTTTCTATTTTTTGTTTAATAAATGGTTCTAATAAAATCTCCTCTGAATTTTTTGGTCTATATTTTTCTACCCATGGAATTTTTATATCAATTATATAATTATTATTTGAATTTAAATGACTCCTATTTCTTGTAAAAAAATCCATATTATTAATTAAAATATGATATTGTTCTAAATAGTTTTTTATGTATTATTTATAATGGATCAAAAATTAAATGAAATTTTAAAAACATGTCATGACTATTATAACAATAGAAATTATCAAAAAGCTTTAGAATTAGGTTTACAACTAGTTAAAAGTAATGTATCAAATGAATATTTATATCAAATGATTACTAATATTTATTATCTTAATAAAGATTTCAATAATGCTATTAAATTTTCAGAATTAACTATTAGTAAATATGACAGTCAAGATAATGATAATAATTTATATGTAATATTAAATAGTATATCAAATGATAAAGATTATGATCTGTCTAAAGAATATTACAAAAATCATCTCATAAAAATGATTACTAATAACAATGATAAAACTAATGAATTATTAAAAAAATACATCGATTTTGAAATAGATAATTTTAAAAATTATCAAGATATTAAAGAATTATATCAAAATAATAAAATTTCTAGAGATTTTTTTATTGATTCTGTCTTTTACATGTTTTTTAATAAACATATTTTTAATGAAACAAATGAACAATTGTTTCAAGTATTTATTAAAGATGAATCAAATGATTTAGATATTTTATCAAAAATGAATAGTTTGGATAATTATCAAATATTTGTAATTTATTTATTCTATTTAACCTCTCCAAAAATTCTTAATTTAAAAAATGAAGAAAATAAATTAAATTATAATAATACTATTTATAATATTGATCAACTAATTACTAAATGTACTTTTAAATTTGAATCAGTAGATAAACTATATTTATTTTTCCCAGTTTATTATTTTTATTATTTTGTTTATATTGGATACAATAATAAAATATTATATCAAAAAATATCTACCTTATTTAAGAAATTATGTCCTGATTTAGTTTACACAAGTAAAAATATAGAAAATAAAAATAATAATATTAAAATTGGATTCATAACTAATTTTATTTTTAAGAATCACTCAATCTGTAAAGATAGAATAGGATTAATAAAAGCCTTAATTGATGATAATAGATTTGATGTTTATTTATTTGGTAATAATAATGATTCAGAATCTATATATATGGATAAAATAGGAAATTATAAAAATAGAATATATCTTCCAAAAAATATAAAACAAAGTCGAGATAAAATAGAATCATTTGATCTTGATATATTAATTTATCCGGAAATTGGAATGGATTTTTTTTATTGGATTATAGCTCATTCAAAACTTGCTCGAATTCAGATTAACACATGGGGTCATTCAGAAACATCAGGAATTGATACCATCGATTATTATATAAGTTCATCATATTATGAAGAAGAAACTGCTCAAAATAATTATAGTGAAAAATTAATTAGATTAAAATCATTATGTACTTATTATTATCCATTAAATCAAACAATTAATTTAGAAAGAGAATCTAAATTATTTGACTTTAACTTACCAACTAATTGTAATTTATATGGAATATTTCAAAATGCATTTAAATATCAAATAATTAATATTGAAATGATTAAACAAATTTTAGAAAAAGATCCAAATGGTATTATTATCATATTAGGTTTAAATAAAAATCCAAATAGATTTAAAAAATTTTTGGAAAAAGCTATTGGATATCAAATTAATAGAGTAAGAATTTTTGATTGGATGGTTACTCAAAAATATCATAAATTATTAAGTTGTATTGATATAGTTTTAGATTCTTATCCATTTGGAGGATGTAATACTAGTTTAGATGCATTTAATTTTAATAAAATAGTAGTTACATTACCTTCTGATAAATTAAATGGTCGATTTACTCTTGGATTTTACAAAAAAATGGAAATATATGAACCAATAGCCATAGATACAGATGATTATGTTTATAAAGCTGTTAAATTTGCTAATGATATTAAATTAAGAAATCAAATAGAAAATAAAATTAAAGATAAAAAATATTTATTATTTGAAGAAAAAGAAAGTATAGATACTTGGAAGGAAATGTTAATCAATTTATAATTAATTTTATTCTAATTAATTATATTATGAATGATTATGTAAATATCTTACAACATTCAATTGATACATCAATAAGTATGAAAATATTTAAAAATAGAGATGAAGCATCTGTTGCACATATCTTCAAATCTAAATTAGTTAAAATACCATTATCTGTATTTAAGAATAATGAGGTTAATAATTTTGATTCAATTAGATTACAAAAATCTGCTGTAAAAGCATACCCAATAAATGATAGACCTCGTGGTAATAGTGATATTAGTAGTGTAAAATATTATCAAAAACAAATACAACAAAAAAAAGAAATTACACCAATATGGATGATTCAAAAAAATAATAAATATATACTATTAGATGGAGCACACAGAATTGTTGCTAGTCATATAGAAGAACAAAAATTTATAAATAGCTACATAATTATTTTATAGTTTAACTAATGCATTTTCTAAAACTTGATGGATATTTTGAACTGAAATCACTTTAAAATTATCATCTTCTGGACTTAATCCTTCTCTTCTCATTCTTTCTAAATCATCCATATTATCTTCTGGAATTAATGCCAATGTACATCCTGCTTTTTTACCACCATTTAATTTAGATTCTAAACCTCCAATGATACCTGCTTGACCTCTTAGATCAATTTCACCAGTCATACATAAATCATTTCTTACTGGAATATTTGATAACATTGAATAAAATGCTAATGTAATTGCTAAACCAGCTGAAGGACCATCTTTAGGTGTTGCGCCATCTGGAAAATGAATATGTAATCCAAACGATTTCTTATTATTAGCATCTTCTATAATTTCATCTTGTTTTTCTTTTGTTAATAAACTAAATGCATTCTTTAATGAATATTCAATTGATTCTTTCATTACTTCACCAGCTTTACCTGTAATATTTAAATCAAGCATTTTAGCTGATGGGAATTTAAGAACTTGGACCGGTGTTAATCCACCAATTCCTGATGATGTTGCATAAAGTCCATTAACTAAACCAACTTCTGGTGTTGAATGAATCTTTTTAACACGAACTTTTGGTCGATTTTCAAATAATCTTTTGACATATTGATCAGTAACTTTAAATGGAATTTGATATTCATCTGAATGAAATCTATTTAAGTTAATATCACGAATTATTTCAACTATTTTTTCTTTAATTTTTCTAACACCTGCTTCATTAGTATATGTTTCAATTAACATTTTAATCATATCTTCTTCTAATATAATTTCATTGTTGTTAAAACCAACTTCTTTACAAATTTCTGGAAACATATAATCTTTAATTATAGTAATTTTTTCATGAAGTTTTAAAGGATGGGTTTCAATTATAGTAATACGATCTCTTAAAATAGGATCAATTAAATCAGGATCATTAAATGAAAATACTATTAAAGCCTTTGATAAATCTAATTTAATACCAGCAAAAAATTTATCTTCAAATTCATCATTTTGAGTTGCATCTGTTAAATGAGTTAAAATACTTACTATTTCTCTACCATGTTCAGTATGAGAAATTTTATCTACTTCATCAATGAAAATAATTGGATTCATACATCCAGAAATCATTAAAACATCAGCAATTCTACCCCAAGTAGAACCAACATATGTAAAATTATGTCCTACTAATGTAGATCCATTAACTGAACCTCCAATTGGTAAGAAAGCAAATGGTCTTGGATTACCTGATTTATCTTTGAGACATTTAGATAAACCATTCTTTGCAAGTGAAGTTTTACCTGTACCTGGAGGACCTTGTAAACCTAAAACAGCACCTTTAGCTTCACCATTAATCCATTGAGCAAAAATTCTCTCTAATTGTAATTTAGCTTCTTTGTGACCATATACTGCACTATCTAATGTTGCTCTAACATTTTTCAAATAATTTCTCTTATCAATTTTATATGATTCCCATTCAAATACTAATGGATCTGATTTATTTAAATTTTTAATATGATTATCAATATCAGTATCTGAAAATATTTTAAGATTTGAATCTGATACATTTATTTTCTTAATAAAGTTTTCTTTAAAACAAATAATATCATTTTGACTATTATATCCAAATGGTAGTTTTAATAATCCATCTAACCAAGATTGAGCTTTTGAATCACCCTGAAAACTTGATTTCATTGATTTTAATTTTTCCATAGCTTTACTCTTAACATCTTCGGTAGTTTTAAGTAGTGAAATTCGTCTTTCATAAGGAATATCACTTTCTGAAATTTTATTTAATTCTTGCTCTTCTTTTTCTACTTTATTCTTAGATACATCTAACATTTCACGAATTGAATGATGTAATGCTTGATAAACTTCAGTACTTACATCTTTTTTATCCTTTGCTTTAAATACATCAAATAAAATAAATGCAAGTTTTTGATCATCTTCATTAGACATAAGTAGTAAGGTTAAAATATCAATTTTTCGATATTTACTTGCCAATAAAAATTCATTAATTAATGATAGTAAAGGTTTACCTTGTAAAGCCTTGAAATCATTATATTTCTTTTTAACATCTTCTGATAATTCACTACTACTTAGTACAATAATATCTCTTAAACTTAAAATTTTAATAAAATTATCTTTGAAATATTTAGGTACAGATAAAACATCATAGGATAATCCTGATTTATGAGAAAATAGTTTTTCCTTAACAAATTTAATACCCAATGAGATATTTAATAAATCATCTTTAAATAAACCTTGTATTACTATTGTTTTATCATTAATTTTTAGGTATATTGTAGTACCAATTTTATCTTCAATTAATGTAGTTGATTTTGTATTCTTAGTAATTTTAATATTTTCATTACCTAAAATATTTATATTTTCTAATACACTAAAATTATTTGTTCTTTTACAATTAAATTTTTTTGGACTCATTTCTATTAAATCATTAATTGTTTTCAAAAATGCAGGCATTGTAGAATCATTTGAATTAATTATAATAGAATTAATTTTTAAATTTGATTCAGGTTTTTTATCATCTTCTTTATTTTTAGGAATAACACCTAATAAACTTTCAATTATATCTTTAGTAACCATCGAAGCTTTTTTTTGATCATCAACACCAACATCAACATTATTAGGGTTCAAATATTCGATTTCAGTCTTATGATACTCAGAATCCCATACACTTATTGGTTTAATAAAACGAGTAATAAATAAAATTTTTTCTAAATCAGATTTGTTAAAAATATCTACAAAGTTTTGTCCAATTAATAATTTTAAAATATAACTTATATTTTCAGGGGTAATGTGATTAGAATATTTTATTAATAAATCATTTATTTCAATATTTTTTTGACTATACTGACTAACTAAATTGGAATCAACATTCTTAAAAGTAATAATATTTGGATATTTTTCAATTTCTTGTTTAATTATTTTTAATTCATTTAATATTAACATAAATAAAGAATCAGTGTCTTGAAATAATTTAATGTTATTCATATATGATAAATTATTTAACATTCCTATTAAATAATCTCTTTGAAATGATATTGAATAATTTAAAGAGCCTACTTCATTTTTAAGGGTTTTGTATTTTCTACTTTTAATAAGAAAATTTTTAGTATTATCATTTTTACTATTCATCTTATAATAAAAATAGAATTTAATTTTAAATACAAATAAATTTTTATAATATACTTAAAAAATTATATTAATCAATCAGGTTTCATCGGGTTGTCGGAATATTTAATTACACCTTCTCCAACAATCCTTAAAATCTTGTCAATAATTTTACAAATAATAATGTGCTCATTATCACTAATACAACATGGCTTTGCCAATTCAACTTTGATTGTATTTTTTTTAATTTCTTTCACTTGTGCATCACAAACTCGTGTTCCAATTTGTATCACAATGAGATCCTTTAAAACTGGTTTCCATGAGAATCCAAATGTTGTAACCAATTCAAGATCAAAACAAACTTCAATGAAAACTGATGGCATTCTACCTGGAGTTCCAACGACATGACCTATTAAACTGTCTTTTCCACCTTTTGTTTGTCCATTTCCTTTGAAATAGTAAGGATCAATATCAGTTGAAATACTTGCAAGACCACCAGGAATGAGACTGTCAAGAGCCATTTTTTGCGACTCAATTGATAGAACTCTTGTTTGAAATGGTGTGCACTCAAAATTTCCTGCTTTGTTTTTCATCACAAGACCAGGTCGGATTTCCAACACATCTCCTTTTTTAATAGTACCTGATTGTAGAGACCCACCAAACACCCCTCCTTTGATTTGATCCCATGGAGTTCCAGGTTTGTTAGCATCAAAAGTTCTGATAATTGGAAAAAGGGGATCAGAATCACCCAAGTTTTTAATGTATTCAGAAGGATTAAATAATTCCATAATTGCAGTAGCCAACCTATCAATTCCAATTTTTTTATTGAAACAAGTTGGTATTACAACATGAGGCACAATATCGTATTGTAATAACAATTCATCCAATTCTTGTTTCCTCTGCATGACAACATCTTTTGTTACCAAGTCAATCTTGTTCATACATACAATAATCTTACGGATCTTTGCTAACTTTGCAGCTGCGAGATGCTGAATTAATTGAGGTGATGAACTCAATGGCTCATTCACAGCAACAATTACAATTGCACCATCAACAGTGCTAACTGCTGAAAGCATTGTTTGAATCAAAGACTGATGACCTGGACAATCAGAACAGGAAATATGGTTGATTAACTCACACTCTTCACCTAATGGATTTTGATAGGATAATAATTGTGAACCACTTGTGTACAGTTTTCCAGAAGGATCTCTCCAAATTTTCATGTTTGCATATCCAAGATTAATAGTAATATTTTTCACTCTTTCTCTTGAATCTTGTAATGTTACAACGTCAGTACATGCTCTAACACATGATGATTTGCCATGTGCTACGTGCCCTAGAAAGGCAATATTGAAAATAGCTTGTTCGGTAATCGATGCCATTAAATATGTAATATATAATATAAATTTAAAAAATTCAATTTTTTATAGTATAATATAGATATGAGTATTAAAGATTTGGACAAACTAATAGAAGAACTAACTTTGAATATAAATGATAGTATAAATATAATATCATCTTACGATACAAAAGAATTACTAAAATATTATCCAAGTGATGAAGAATTTAATAACCATAAAAATACTTATGGTTACTACAAAAAATTGATTCACAACAATGATAAATTTGAATTATATCTTATTTTTTGGTCACCATATTCAAGTTCTCCAATTCATGATCATCCAGAACAAGGATGTGTCTTAAAATTATTATCTGGAAAAATTATTGAAGAAGTATTTACAAATAATAATAATGTAATTAAATTTGATCATAGAAATATTATTTTAATTAATGATATAAATAATAGATATGGTAATAAAATACTTCATAAAATAATTAATCTTGATGAATTATCAGTATCATTACATTTATATTTTCCTCCAAAATTTAAACAAAATATATTTAAATTTTAATAATTTGTATTTTATTATAGGATATTTATGACCAAAAAATTAAATCTCAAAAATAAAGTTTATTTAATAGATGATACCGACGATGAAAATGAAACAGTTAACTGGAGAGATGAAATTCTGATTAAAAAATATTTTGATTGTGGTTGTTGTGAAGAATGTTTATGTGATGATAATTATGCATGTAAAAATTGTGGATGTAATTGTAATGGAGAAGATTATGATGACGAAGATTATGATGAAGATTCTGATGAAGATTCTAATGAAGATTCTAATGAAGAAAATGAAGACCAAGTAATAGAAAAAAATAAATTAACTAACTTTGATATAAATATAATTGAATCTAAAAATAATGAAAAAAAAGTAAGAATAACATTAGAATTAAATCTTAATAGTAAAAAAAATGAGATAATTAGTATAGATTTAGATATTAATAGCTCAACTTATTTGAAAATAGCTGAAGAACTATTTACACCGCCGAAGATTTAAAATGAGACAAAACGGCTTAAAGATAAAATATTATAATATAATAACAATGAATAGTAAGAGGCCTATAATGACTTGTTCGTGCAGTTCCTGCTTTTCTCTTATAAGA
>Ga0194116_10004483_pt1 | contig 15967 bp, 14 predicted proteins | sample TA2MahsurfametaG_4_FD_148617 | JGI IMG/M metagenome (GOLD analysis project Ga0194116, IMG submission 148617) | Freshwater microbial communities from Lake Tanganyika, Tanzania - TA2015008 Mahale S9 surface | ecosystem: Environmental > Aquatic > Freshwater > Lake | place: Tanzania: Lake...
ATTATAAATTTGAAATGAAATTTTTAAATAAATTAATTAAATAAATAAAAATATTTTAAAAATGTCTTCAAAACGAAGACAGAATTATTACTATATAATCCTATTAAAAAGTTTCATCTAACTCTTTCTTTCCAGAAAAATAGATAACTTTAAAAATATTTCATAAAATGTATTAAAGAAGAAATCATATTTAGAAGTCCTGTATTTTACTAGAATGAATTTTTTTTTTTTTTTAAAATAAAATTTTAAAGATTTATAATCTATCTATATTAAATCTAAATGTAATTTTATATTAATTCAAATAAATAAAAGAAAATAAAATTTTATTTAGCAAGAATAAATTATTAAATTTTTTAAATTTATTCCACACAATGGAAACTAAATTGATTTCATATTTAAAATTATTTAAATAAAAATATGGAGCTATTACTTTGGATGTGGTTTTATGACCCAAGATGGTTTTTCAATATAAAATTAACAATTAAATGTTATAAATTCACTTGGCTAATACCTTTGCTAGCTCATTTAGGATTAGTAGCCTATTGCATTTATTTAGAAGTATATTATGATACTATGGATAATTTATCTAAAACTTTAAACGAAACTGTTATTCCTTGGGTATTATCAAGGATTTTTTTTAGTCTTTTGATTGCAATCACAATAATAATTTTCATGTTTAAAATTTCAATGGTTTACAAAAGAGAATTACAATATTTTAAAAACGCAGAAAATATTTATCCTCAATTAAAAGATAATATGGAACCATATAATTTCTGGATAAGAAGAAAATCTTTAATTTCTACTCCTGGAATTTTATTATTGTTTTTAGGTTTTGTAAGTTTGTTTTGGTCTTATATAATGATAAAGTTATATCATTTTGATAAAATATTTGAGAAGGACAAAGAATTTCCATTAATCGCAATTCTGAATGTTTATAATATATTTATTTTTGTTGGAAATATTCCTTTGATGGTTTTATTTTTCTTTATGGTATTTCTAAAGATTATATACTTTCTGAGCGCATTTTTATGTCCTAAAGTCTTGATTTGGATATCTAAGAAAACATCATCTTTTTCAAAATCCAGAAAAATAAATCATTTAAATAATAGTATTAGCTATTAGATTTTTTATTATACATATTATTTTAATCTTAAAAAATTAATTTTCAAAAAATATATTATATAATTGGAGTAATAATAATTTAGGTTTTTGATTTTATAGATTAATATAAATATAAGCTATTTCTCTTATATATTAAATTGAATAAAAGTATAGACTAATTTCTTAGATTTTTAAATTTCAATAAAATTAATTTATTATAAGTTTTTAAGATTATCACATAAATAAATTGATTGTAGAATATAACATAAAGATTTCTTACTCTTTTTATTGTTGAATCCATAATTTGTATAATGTTTTTCAAAATTAGTTTTAATTTGAATTTTGAAATTTTCAATATTACTTTCTTCTTCAGAGCTTAAATCAAAGATTATAAATTTTTTAAGAAAACTCTCGTATTTCTTGATTGAATATTCAATGATGTTCCTTATTATAATAACATCAAAGATATTTGTCATTTTAGGAATATCAATAATTGCTTTTATTAAAAAGTCTTTGGAACGATTAAAATAAACTTTATAATATGAGTATTCAAATTTCCCTATGCTTTCCTCTCTAGAAAATAAATCGAAAAATACATTTTTTATTGATTTATAATCTTCATTTTGTTCAATAAAAAACTTAAAGAAAAATAAACTAATCTTATAATCAATCAAAATTTTAATGTTTTGAGGATTATTCCCATCTAAAATTGAATAAATATCAATATTCATTTTATTTCTGAATAAAGGTAAATTATATTTAGCAAAGTCAATAAATAGAAAATATTTTTCACAAGTGGTATAATCAACATTAAATAGTATACTATAAAATGACTTTTTTTCTCGCAATGAAAGATTATAAAAGTTTGATGAAAATTCTTCCAATAATTGCAAATATAATTTATTATTTTCAGAATCATATATTTTACTTTCAAATAAATGTTTATAGGAGTTTGAAGTATTATAAATTGCGAATTTCAAATTTTTATTGATTGATTCTTTGTTAATTTCAGAGCTTTGTATTGAATCGTTTAATATGAACATGATTGAATCTTGTAAGGAATCTTCTTTCAAAGGAAGAAATTTAGAAATATAAGAAATAAAGTTTAACATTTTTACATAGAATTCATCAACATATTCATTTTCAATATTTTCATTTAATGATAAAAAATTCTTACTTTGTATAGAAAAATTATCTTTGGAAATTTTTTTTTCAAGGACAAAATATAAATCATTGTCGTTAATCAGTTTCAAAAATCTTAAGTTAAGGTTTTCATAGGCTTGGAATATGGAATTATTTAAATGACAAATATATTTTGACACTTCAAATGGATTATTTTGTTTTATTAAATTCTCAAGATTAAAATAATCAGAATTTTCTTCAATCTTGTTGTAATTATTCAGGAAATCCAAGTATGGTCTTAAAATTTTAGTTATTTTCAAATAAATTTTTTCAGCATAAAAAAGTATAAGATAATCTGTTTCTTTTAATGAGCCTAATCTAGTTAGAATATAAACACAAGTCGAAAGGTCTTTAATAGCTAAATAATCTTCCAATAAGCCTGATATATCTATTGTTGTAAGTTTATCTAAATTCTTGAAAAAGGCATTTAAAAAAATATTTTTTTCTGCTTTATTAATTTTAAATATATTTTCAAATTTCATAATTTCAGGATTATTATCAGATTTATCTAGACCATTTAAATATTTGATATATTTTAAATAATCAACCGCATTTAACTCTTCTTTTTCAGAATTTAAATAGTAAACTCTATAAAAACCTTTCATCCCATCATTAATTTTAATAAATTGATCCCCTCTTAATAAGTCATCAATATTCGATATAAATAAATCTTTTTCTAAATTGAGGCTAATTTTTTTTTCTTTCATCAAAAATTTTATTTCGGAATTCGTAGTTTTAATAAATAGAGGAATATGCCAAATTAAATCTTCTTCACCTGAAAAACTTTCTATATTGAAATCTCTCGGAAAAGGATACTGTTCGATAATAAGATCTTTGTAATCATTTGATAACATAACGAATATTGCTGGATGCCCAGATTTCATTGTCCAAGAATTCATTATTTCAACTAAATCTATATTAGCATATTTTAAAAACATCTCCCAAAGATTAATTGTCTTTGTGTTCTTAAATCTATAAAATTTTAAATATTCTTGGATAACTTTCATAAATTTTTCAGAACCTATAAAATGATTAAACATTCGCAAAATAGATGCACCTTTGGCATAGCTTATTGTATCAAAAATCTCATGTAAATCATCTGGAGAAGCGCATTCGCCTATTACTGGATGTGTTGAAGGTTTTTCATCTATTTTAAGCGCTTGTGAAAAAATTAGCTCAATAAAATTATTTTCTAAGTTTAATTCGGGTTTTATCTTATTTAGACATTGGAATTCCATAAATCTTGCGAATCCTTCATTTAACCATATATCATCCCACCATTCCATAGTAACTAAGTTTCCAAACCACATATGGGATATTTCATGTACAGTTGTTCTGGATACTAATTTCTTTTCAAGTATATTAAGTTTAGGGCTTACTAGTAAGGCATAATGTAAGAATAAAATACAACCCCAACATTCTAAGGCTCTGTAACTGAAATCTGCAGTAGGAACAAGATCCAATTTAGGAAAAGTGTATGGAATTTTAAAATACTCAGAGTAAAATTGAAGCGATTTTTCTGCAATATCCAAAGAATGATTGGATTCGTTTTCACGATGGAGAGGATAGAAAGATCGGATTTTAATTTGATAATTTTTATTTTCTTCAATTTGTAAAAAATTAGATTTTGTATTTGAATTATTTTCTGAGTAATCTTTCTCCTTATACATACGAATTTCATTAATTTTCGAATTTTCTATAATTAATTCTTTAGATATAAATTTATAATAACCTATTATCCATGTCAACAAATAAATTGACATTAGAGGGCTCTCACTAAAGCTATATTTTATATAATGATTATTTTCTAAAATAAAATCAATTTTCTTATGTAGCTCTCCATTTGATAAAACTTGAAAATTTTCTGAAATATCTTTTATAATGCTTTCTTCAGGAATTAATACATTCATTAAAAACTTACTTTTAAAGCATGGTTCGTCAAAGCAAGGAAAAACAGTTCGGAAATCAACTGGTTCTCCAGCCATTGCAAAAACAGAATTTAATAAAATATCCTTCATATTGGAATTATATTTATCTTTCCAAATTTCTTTTATAGTTAAGGTATCACACGAATCTAAAATGGTAGATTCTTTTCCCCAAATACTCAAATAAAATCCAGCTGTAGATTTTTCTGTTTTTACATCACCTTCTACATCTATAAAGATATTTAAAGATTCTCCCACCAAATAACATCTTGGAAGCTTTATATATATAGTTTGTTCTTTAATAATATCATTATAGTTAATTTGTAATTCTTTTTCTTTTTCATTATTTTTAGCAAATATCAATAAACTATCAAAGAAGTCAAAATCCTCATTTGTCAAATTAAAGATATTTTGTAAGTTATTAAAGGAATTGTTGGAATCCATGTAATTATATTGAAGATATTCAATAAAATTACTTTTTATTTTTTCTTTTGCTAATTTTTCATCATTTAATTGCAAATATTTTTCATTATATTTTTCTAATCCTTTAAAATTGAAGATGAATTTATTTACTATTTCGATTAGGTCTTTTGAATAAAAATAAAAACAATTGCTTTCTTTTGGGAAGTTTTTGAAATTTTTTAATAAATCATTTTCTAATAATTCTGAACATGACACTTTATCGAAACAATAAATATTTTTTATTAGATATTTGTCAACGGCATTTAAAATAAGAATATTTCTTCCAGTTTTACTTTGATTATCAGTGACAGAAAGATTCATTTCATAAAATAAATTGTATTTTAAATTATAAAAATCCATAATTAAATTTAAATTGTATTTATCAGGATTGAAAGTTTTTGGAAGCCTGCATTTTGAAGATTTAGATATTGTCTCTTTAGAAATATGCATTTATTTGCAATTTATTAAATTTTATTTATATATATATAAATAATTTTAAAATTAATGAATAATTAATTTAGATTATGTTTTTATTCAGTAATTATCAAGATTTTAATATTTATTAAAGAATTAACATATGGGAAAGATTTTAGATTTAATCCAACGATTATTTTGTTCTCATTTAATAAATCAAAAATAAGATAATTAATTATCAATCACCAAATATAATTACATAAATTCAATTAAATTGTTATTATAATTTTTTTTTGATTTTTTTCTTTCTTTTCTAATTGTTTTTTATTTAAGAAGAGAATCTTTTTGGATTCTTAGAAATACAAAAATATTTATATTTTATGAATTTTAAATTAAAAAAATAGTTATATATTTAATAATAATAAAAATTAAAAAAAAATTTTATAATAACATTTATTAATATAAAAATATTCACAATATGAATTCTCCTTCTACTCCAAAAATTGATGGTAATAATGAATTTTATCATTATTTCATTTTTAATTAATAAAGTTATAAAAAAGAAATTCAAAATTTGATCATAAGATTTAAATTTATTATATCAATTTATATCATTAGATCAATTTGATATTTCGATAAAAGCAGTTATTAAGGCTTTTCAATCTAAGACAGAATTTTTTGAAAAAGAATCACTTTTATTCCAAAAGCAGATAATAAATAAAGAAGCAGATATTTCAATGCTGGAAAAACAAATCAATAAAGCTAATTTTGAAAATGATCAAATTATCAAAACAAATGAAAATTTATTACTTGAAAATAAAATTATGAAGGAAGAAATAGGAGCTTTAAAAAGATTACTTAATAAAATTGAAGAATGGAAAATAATATTTTTTAACTATTCAATAAAACATGAACAGCTAGACAAAGAAGTCCTTAAAAATATGCTTTCCGACTTTCCATCTTCTCAAATAATAGAAAATTATGAAACTTTTAAATATACTGGATATAAACAAAATCATCATAATAATAGCATGAATTCTCGAGAATATTTATTATCGTCATTTAATTCCGCCCCTAAAAACTATGATTTAAACAAAAATAAAATTCAAAGTCCTGAAAAAGAAATTTATTATTCTGAAAACTTTCTCCCAAATAATGATTTGAATAAAAGAAAAAAATATGAAAATGATATTCATTTTTCTTCCAAAAATATTGATGAAAGACAATTTTATTCAGAGGGCGTAAATAATATTTATAAAAGGCCCATAGATTTAGAAAATATTACGAATGAAGAAAAAAAATATTATGAAAAAGAAAATACAAATAAGTAATAACTAATCATTATGAATATTCACATAAAAATTTCATAAATCTTTAACATAATTTTTAAAAAATATATGATGAATTAGATAAAACAATATATAATATACAAAAAACATTTTATTTAGATTTGTTGAAAAAATCACGAGAGAACAAAATCAGATAAAAAGAATCGAATTCGAAAGTAATAATTTAAAAGAAAAGTTAGATAAACAAGAAGAAAAAAATGAATTAAATAAAGACATTAATTATGATTTAAAGGAAAAAAATAACATTAAAGAGTATTCAGAAAAAAGGCATGAATTCGCTCATTCTAATCAAAATTTTAGCCCTAGGTCGGAAACTAATCTAAACTTTAATTACAAAAATTCAATTATTGATAAAGAAATTGCATTGAGTACTCCGCAAAGTAAAGGATATGAAAGTGAATTTTATAATAAATTGGCTCATAATAGGTAAGATATTGTTGGAATTTATTCATTTAATTTTATTTACTGAAAAATCCTAAATGATAATAGATTTCACTCAAGAAATTTCGATCCTTATAAAAATCCAAACTTCGAAAATGCTGAAAAGGATGAAAAAGATGAAGACAGATATCCGAAATCAATCGCAAGGACAAGTCAATATCTTCTTTCTTCAAAATTTTTCTCAGAATGTAGAAATAGCATAAAGAAAAATGAATATGATATTTTGATAGATACTTTAAAATCATTTAATAAAAATGAAATCTCCAAGAGTGAGGCATTTGATAGAATAGGAAGAGTGCTAGAATCATATCATACACTTTATCGAGACTTTAGAAATATCTTTTTAAAATAATTATGAAGAAGTAAATTCAAACTAATAATTTATTTGGTTAAATATATAATTATTTTTATTTAAATAATAGAGAAAAATAATATTGTCAAGATTATAAAATGTATGTTTCTGAGTTTATCAAAATAAAAAATTATTTATTTAATTATTAATTTAAATTTCAACTAAAATTAATAATTAATAAAATATTTTTTAGTGATTTCTAAATTAGAATTAATTTTGATTGAATTATAAATGACTTTGATTCTTAATAAATTAATGACACTAATAATTTATTAAAATTTCCTAAAGATAAAATTTATGATTTTTTTTCAATCTTAAAATTAAATTTTATTTTCATTCCAAATAAAATTATTTTAAATAATAAATTGATAAAATGTTCACCCAATTTGCAGATGAGTGTACAAAATGTGTAGAAACAATTTTTATCACAGGAGTTCTATATGAGGATATAAAAGGTTTTAAAAATTTTAATTTAAATTAGAATTCATCATCAATTCTAATTCTAGTATAAGTTTCAAACCGGAAGTTTTATTCGCCTTCCCATATAATAAAGAATTAATCAATTACTCAGTTCTAGATGTAATTTAAAATATCCGAATATATTTTACTTAAAATCATTTGTCAATTTATTCTAAATTCAGCCTTATTTATGTATTTTAGTTTGTTTTTCCTGGAGGCATATCTCCATCCTATTCAGAAGAATTACCTAAATTGTATTCAATTATATTAACAAATGAAAAAGGCGTTAGATCATATATTTATATATTAAAAATATTTGAAAAAATTAACATAAATGAAATATATAATGAAAAAGAAAATAAAAGCAATAACTCAATGAATAGAGATAATCTCAAAAACAATGAAAATTTAAAGATATTAAATACCCTAGATTTAGATGAAAATAAGATTGAAAATCAATTGATAAATAACAACACGTAAAGTATTTTAATAAGAATTATAAAATAACTCTATTTTTAATTTAATTTAAAAAAATCTTCAGCAGAAACTATTCAAACAAAAAAACAAATGTTCAAAATTTTGATGATTTAATTATTGATCATAATAAAAATGTTTATTTTCCTTATGCAATTTGTATTAGATCAAAAATTCCAGCTTTTGAAGAATATAAAAAAATGCTTTTAGAATTTAACTCGATTATAAATTTTTCTTCATTTCGTTATAGTTATTTAAATGGATTTGAAAAGTCATTAGAAAACTTTAGAAAATGCGAAATTCTACATTTAATAATTTTTCTTAACAATATACTTAAACCTCCAAATAACTCGAAGATGGTGTTAAATCTTCGTAATTTATTTTATTAAAAAATGTTTAGATTTTAATAGAATAGAATTCATATCACCATCAAAAATAGAAATTCCATATAATGATCACAACATTCGAATTTTACTTGATTCATTAGAATGTTCAACCATAATCAAATTATGGTGCAGTCTTTTATCGGAAAAACATGTATATAAAAAATAAATGTTTCTTTTGTTCAATATTTTTTTTAAAATAATTTCATTAAAAATAATTTTTAAAACATAAGATAATAATAATCGCAAATCAAAATTTGCTTTTATTTTCAATTTGCGAAGGTTTGATGAATTTGATTTTTCCTTTAAAATGGCTACATACCTACATTCCAATTTTACCTCGTGAGCAAATTGATTATTTGGATTCTCCTACACCATATGTTATGGGAGTTTTATCAAGTTATGTTGATTATGAATATTTAAGAGAAAACTACCCAAACCATATTATCTGTGATGTTAATACATCAATGATTTATGGAACTCCTCCATGTACATTACCTTCAATAGAAGAAATAAACTTAAGGAAAAAAATCCAATTTATAAAAAAACCTGATTTATATGAAATGGAAGATATTCGAGATGAGAACAATCAAGCTGGAGATATATTCAATATTGAAGATATAAATCCGATGAAATCTATTTCAGTAAATATTCAAAATGTCTTTTTTAGAATTTTTCAAAAAACATTAAAAGATATTAAAAAACTCTATATAAAAAATAATGTTTTCGATTCTAAATCATTTTTGGATGATATTTATGATGAAGAAACCAAAGATTTTTGGGAAAAGATAATAAATACAGTGGCTTTTGAATTTTTTATTTTATCTTTTCAATATTTGGATGATTCAAATTCTCTTATTTTCAAAAACCTTTCGAAACTAGAAAATGATGAAAAAAATCATGTTTTGCAAAATCAGAATTTTCTTTTCACTTATAGCATGAATTTACAAAACAATATAAATTTTTTGATTAAAGAATTAGAGAATAAAGCAAATATTTACAAAAATAAATTTAATAGCACTATTGAAGACGTCACAAAGGCTCCTCCTGGATTCGAATTAAGAAATCAGAATAATGATAATTATGAAAGTATTAATTTTCCAACTGAAAACAATATTCATTTAGAGAATAATTCAAATTATAATAATATGGGTTTTTTTTCTTTCGAGAAATATAAAGAAAATTTAATAATTTTAAAAAAAGATTACAATAGCGTTATTGAGAGAGTTTATCAATATTCCAAAAAAAATTATTTTGAAGAAAATCAAAATTTTTCAGTATCAAATTTCAATGTAGATGGTAATAATAGTAGAAAAAATAGTTTAAAAGGTAATCATAATTTAAAAAGCAGTAGAAATTTCATTGGTTCAAATAGTAATAGTAGATTATTTTCAAATTTAATACGAATGGACCAAAATTCTAATATGATTAATAATAACAATTCATATTTAAGATCTAGAAAAAGAAATAATTTTTCTTATGATTTTTCAAGAAATTTAAAGAATTTTACTCACTATGGTGTGATCGAAGAATCCAATATGGAAATGCGACAATCTCAGTTACAGCAGTCAGAAAAAAATACGACAAATCCAAGTCACAGTAAACAAACAAGTGATACAAAAAAAGATATTAAAAATAATTTAAATGAAGTTGATATTGCTAAAAATTTAAGTGCTGGAGTAACGAAAATTAATCTAAATTTTGAAAAGGAAATTTTAGGAAATGAAAGAAATGTCAGAACTGAAGATGTGGAAAATTATAAAATAAGAAAAATACTTGATTTGTTGGATGATGGTAGCAAAAAATGTTTAGTAGAGCCTGAAAAAAATAATAATTTGGAGAAGAACAGAATTAAAGATGTTTCCAAAAACAATGAATATGAAGAAGATAATAAAGAGATTAATTCTATGAAAAATATTAAGGATCAAAATTTTAATAAAGAAAATTTAATTAAAAATAAACATGAGAATTATGTAAATCATAAATGTTATAATAAAGAAAATAAAATTACTAATCTAACAAATATTAATAAGTTTAATAGTAATTCGCCAACTTATAATTTTTCCCTTGAAAATGAAAATCTTTTGAAAAATGATTATTATTATATTAACACAGCAGAAACTCAAAATGATAAACTTTCATTCGGTGTAGGAAATTTTAATCTAGAAGAAAATTTAACAGCCAATCACATAAACTCTCTTAATAGAAGCAGTTATAAAAAAATCAATTCTTCCGATAAAAATAAATTTAAAATAAATAAATTGCAAAGTATTATTGAATCAAAGATTGATGGCCAAAAGATTAGTTTAGCCAATGTAGATGATTCTCAAAAATTTGTAGGCGTAAATAGCTATTTTTATCAAAATATCAATCAATTGAATAAATACAAACAATTTCAAATATATGGAGAGTCTGGGTTTTTAAAATTTATAATGGATTTATTTGAAATTCTAAATACAAATGACCTTGCTGAATTAAGTTATAAATCTTTGATTATTACAGAGATAAAAAAGCATTCTTCAAACATTAATAAAATTCATAAGAAGATGAACATAAGTATTTTTATAAAGATTTTATATAACTATAATCATTTATAAACTTCAAACAATATTTATTCTTTATTAGATTTGGATTTCAATCAGATTCAAGAAACAGAAAAAGAAGACGAAAGTGAAATGTCAATTGAAGCTTCTCCAAAATTATATAAAGGAAGAGATTTGGATATTAGTTATTCTTATAATGATAATAATTCATACAATGTTTTTTCAATGTTAAATAATAATAGCAATAATAATCAATTTAATAATGGGTCTTTAATAAGCATCAATAAAAATAACAGTAAAAATTTAATTTAAATATATTATTAGTATTTTAAAAGGTTTTTTATGATATATAAATTAAAGAAATAATTGAAATCTCTTCTGAAAAAGTGTCTCAGTATTATATATTATTGGCTAATTATCTCAATGATTTTGAAGAAACACATTTAGATGTATTATCACTATATTTATATTCTGCTAACCTGGATAAATTAAACTTCCCTGCATATTTATTTTTTTGCTATTTAGATAATATCAGCATCAGTCAATTAAAGAGTTTGGTAAATCGAGTCAACAATAAGCTTGTAAAGAAATAAATTAATATTTTTCAATAATCTTAAATTAAAAAATACATATTTGGAATAATTTTCAAATAAACTAATTAGATTAAAAAGATTATCAATTTCAAAATAACAAAATATTTGAAAAATAAAAATTTTAAATCTGATAACAAATCAAATACATACTTACCAAAAATAAGCCCAAGCATTCAAGGTAGTTCTCCTGGAGAATTTGGAAATAAAAACATTGAATTAGGAACTATAAATTCAAACTCAAATAATTTAAATAAAAATTATAGAAAATCATCGATTAAGAACTTTAATTTAGTAAATAATAAAATAGGAAATGTTAATGAGAATGTTTCAAGAAAAAATAGTAATAATTATGATTACTACTCTAAAAGTGATGATAATGTTTTATTCTCGGATTCAGAAGATTTTGATAAAGAATCAGGTAAAGGGACCAATATAAGAAAAATTACTGTATCTAAAAGCAATACAGGTGTAAATCAAAATTTGAATAATTTAGGAAAAGGAAGCTTTATGTATCAAAATGCTATTACTACAAATGACTTCGATGCAAGAAGGCCTAGTTTTTTAGATGAAAACTTTAGCCACAAGGTTTGAAAAAAAAATAAAAGATAAATATATATAATATTTTTTTAATATTATATTTATCTATTAATATTATTAATTTAATTCTTTCAAATTAGTATGATGGAGTGAAATTTATAGAAAACATGAAAAATACTGATAATAAAGATAAAGTTGTTAAATTAAACTTGATTAACAATTACAAGCATGTTTATAAAACCAATAAAGATCCAATTAGCCTTGCTGAGGATATTTGTGTTAGAATGTTCTCTTTAATCTTAACAAATGCTTTAAATAAATATAAATCAGACATGTTATCGGTTAAGCTTCTAAATGAGATATCATCTTCAAATGAATTTAAAGAAATAAAAGAATTAATTGCAGAATTACAAGTAAAAATTATAAAAATCCTTAAATTAAAATATTTAATAAATTATGATTTATAAAACAATTAAGAAAATAAAATTGGCAAAATTGAAAACTTATGAGATGAAATTATGCTTTTGGCTTAATATTTATAATTTTCTTTCAGTTTTTACAGTAATTTACAAAAAAGAAGTTTTATCCAATTATTATGAATGGTATAGATTTTTGAAAAATTCTTGTTTTGATATTGGTGGTTTTGAGGTTTCTCTTTATGAGATAGAAAATTGTATACTCACAAATTCACTAGCTAGTCATAATATTTATGGAGAAATTCCAGTTTTTAAAGAAGATGATTGCAGAAAGCAACTTGTTTTGGAAAATGTTGATAAATTAACTTATTACGCTATTGCTCTCCCAACAAAATCTAGCCCTGGCCTAAGAATTTATTTTCCCAATAATTTAAATCAATTAATTCGTTTAAATGCAATAGAATTTTTATCGAAAAACATTACTTTGGATTTTGATAAAAATATATTTAATATCTCAGAATATGTTACTTGGATAGATCAATATTTTTTCTATAATTTAAATGAATATCAAGAGTAAATAAATAAAAAAAATTTTAAAATTTCAAATATTTATTAATTATTTTATAGGTTTCTCTCAGAAGAATTTGTCGATTACTTAAAAAATAATATAGATGATATTCAACAAAATATTGTAAAATACGATTGGTATTTGAATTTTTCTAATATTAACTGAAACAATAGATTATTTTCAACAAAGAATGATAAATTAAATTTTTATTATCTAAGTAAAAAAATTGAATAAAAGCATTTCATTATTCTTTAATAAAAATTAATTATAAGATTATGTATTAATAGAGTTGAAAATTAAAAAAAATTAATAAAAAAACCTGTCAAGTCAATTTCAATTAATATTCCAGTATTTATATATAGGTCTGATTTCTTAAAAAAGCATTATTTTTTTGTTGATCTTCATTTATTAATACAGGTTTCAAAAAATTAATAATAATTAATAATTATAATAAAAATTTTAAAAATAGTTTGATATACGAAGTAATAATCTTAAATGAACTTAAAGAAAATTATAGCATTATATTACGATTTATTAATTTAAAATAAAATTTTTTAACATTAATTATTAACCATTTATCAATAATATTAATTTATTTGATTATTTTTAGTATTCTATTTTTTGATTTAAGTTAAATTATGAATTTATCCTTCATGTAAATCTTTTATTAGCATTGGAAATATAAATTTTCTATTTTAGATTGTAAAATTCTTTCTATTTCAGGTCCTTCCAAACAAAGCAATTCCAAATTTTCTTTCAATGAATAATTAATTTTTATTTCAAGGTTTTTTTTAAATTTTAAAAACTCTTTTCCAAAGCTGTTTTTCTTAATCATTTTATTAAAGTTTGGAAATGTTTCTAATCTTTTCATTTGATTTTCCAATTCAATCTTAAAGAATAAAAATTTAAATGTTATTTAAAAATTTTGATTCAAATAATTTTACCAGCATATTAAGTAAATATTTTATCAATTTAATTTTGTTCTTTTCAGAGTCATCGAGTACTAAATTGCTTTGGTTTATTGTATTGAAATTTTTCATTCTGGTATAATTTAAAGTTTGATTGTTGTATTCAATAATTTCTGTAAATTTTAAATACAGAAGGAAATTTAATATTTTACCCTTGCATTCCAATGCAATTATTTTTATATAACAAGAAATTATATTAACAGAAGTGATCATACAGAATAGACTAGTAAATCCAGTAAAAGTATCCGAATATTCATTTATAACTAAATTTTGAAAGATCTCTGTAATTATAAAATTTTCTTCATTTTTTCCACTTTGTTTTTTATTGAGTATCTATTATATATTTAATTTAATTTTACTTCTTTGGTAGATGCAATAAAGTTTTTAAATCCTGAGCCTTTCTGCTTTAAGTTTAATCTCTCTTGAATTTTGTCATTTTCTTTTTTCATATTTTTTATGATAAATTCAAAAAAACCTCTTATATTATCAGTATTTTCATTCGAAAGAAATTCATCCTGTCTCATAATTGAAGGAATATTCTTATTTCCCAGTTTTATGAGTTTTGTATGTAAACAATTTTCTAATAAATAGTAAATGTTTTGTAAAAAATGATTTGTTAGAAATCTTTGATGTCTGATTATATTAAATTCATTTGATAAAATATCAGGTGACATTTGATATTCTTTTTTACAGAGGGGATTTATCGGATGTGAAACCCATTGCTTTAAATTTCTATAAGAAAAATTTGTTAGAAATTCATAACACATATAATAAATAATAAATTCACGATTTAATGCCTCTTTTTTCAACAAAAATCTTAATAAGCTATATACTTCTAAGTTAAAAAAAAGATAGTTGAATTTAGGATTTAGACTTTTTGATAATTCAAATTTGAACAAATCGATTCTATTAATCTATTGTTATTAAAAAATTCAAATTAAATAAATAAAAAAAAAGATGACTATTTTTTAATATTTTGAAAATTCTTAATAAAAGTTATTCTTACATGTTGTTCTGGCCAATCAAAATTTTCTCTCTTATTATATAGAAATATTAAAGTATTTACCAACCCAAATACAATATTATAATATTCAAAACATAAACTAAATTTAAATTTATCAATATATATAAATAATAATCATTTTTGTAAAATTATTATTCTATACGAATAAAATAATAAAATTTACTTAGATACGAATGTATTTTTCTTCTTCATATGATCTATATGAAATCCAAATTCAAAAAGGGATAAGAAAGTTGTTGATAAAATTAAATTAAGGAAGAAAAATATGGTATTGTATCCAGGAAAAAAAAATAATTTAAAGAGATAATCACTATTTGCAAGACTTTCTTCGTATTTTTGATAATAAATTATTTTCAACCAATCTAATGCTATAGAAATAACAAATATTTTTATAAGAAAATTTTTTCCAAATGCTATTTCTGAAGGGTTGAATCCTAAATAAAAACTCCAATTTATTCCCTTGAGAAAATCCAATGAAAATAATTGAGTAAAAAAAATATACACAAACACTATAAAAATTAACTTCCATAAAAAAAAACTGAGGAGACGAAGATTAGTTACATTTTTCAATTTTTGTTGATAAGAATCTTCTTTTATAATACTTTTTGACATTTTTATATTTTTTTATGAATATTTTTTTATTAAATATTTTAGTAAGAATCATTGAATTGTGAAATTTACTGATTTTATAAATTTTTGTAATTAAATATATTAATTACAAAAATTTATCTTTCATCTGTTGAAAAGATCTATATTTAATTAAATGATGTTGGGGA
>Ga0194116_10004488_pt1 | contig 15956 bp, 11 predicted proteins | sample TA2MahsurfametaG_4_FD_148617 | JGI IMG/M metagenome (GOLD analysis project Ga0194116, IMG submission 148617) | Freshwater microbial communities from Lake Tanganyika, Tanzania - TA2015008 Mahale S9 surface | ecosystem: Environmental > Aquatic > Freshwater > Lake | place: Tanzania: Lake...
GGGGTTTGGGGATGGGGAATTGGGTATTGGGGATGGGGGATTGGGAATTGGACCCAATCCCCAATCCCCAATCCCCAATCCCCAATCCCCAATCCCCAATCCCCAAAATTGCATAAAAACAATTTTATAAAATTTAATTTAAGAAATGACTATTAGAAATAGAATAATTGTTTCCCGATTACAAATTTAATTTTTATTTGAGAGTAAATTTAATAAAATTTTAATTTGAAAAGGAACTTACTCTATTAAATATTTTAAAAACAAAACTTAAATTAATTTTAAAAATTTAAAAAATGATTCCAAGACCTAAGACTGGCTTTAAACAAAAATCAGATGATGAGCTTATGAAGGCTCATATTACAATGGTGGATAAATACACTGATCTATTGTACGAAGACAAATACGAAGAAAAAGTTCGTGGAGCTAGGCTGTTGCTTTATCTTATGGTTGATCCGCAAAACATGTATCATCTGCTCTCAGAAAAAGCAGATTTATTAGATATAATCTCAAGAACTCTGAAAGATGAACACAAGAAAAACATGGAATTATCAATACATATCTTAGCATTTTTTTTTTCAATTAGCTATTATGAGGAATTCCATGATTTTTTAATTTCACATTCTATAGGCGAAACTTGTCTTAATGTGATTGAATTCCAATATGCAAAGTTTATAATAAGAAGAAACGAGATTTTAAAGAAAGAAAATGAGTTGATGACAAGTAATCCAATGGGTTATCAAAAAGAGTTAGATAAGTTTTTATTTTTAGTAAGAAAACAAGATAGAATTTTGAGAACAGCATTTACAATTTTAATGCATCTAGCAGAGGATCCAAATGTAGAAAAGAAAATGGTAAAAAGAGAAATTATTCCTCTTCTAGTGAAGAATTTAGATAGGACAAACATAAACTTAATAGTTGTTTTATTGCTGTTTATCAAAAAACTTTCTATTTATGATGTTAATAAAGATGCACTTATAAAAAATAACGTGCTTGATGAATTCATAAAGTAATACATTTAAAAAATATATGAAATTAGGCTTGAATTTATAAATAAAAAAAATCATGAATAAATTTACTATTTTAAATAAAATAGGCTTTTTGAAATTCAGCATCATTTAGTATTTTTGTTGACTTTACAGAATATATTTAATTTATCATTCGACAGTAAATTCAGAATGATGATTTTGGATAATGAAGTATTCTTTAAAAAGATAGCGGATTGCTTTAAGATTCAAGATTTCAGAGGACTTGTTTTGAGAATTTTATATAATTTAAGTTTAGAGGAAAGATCAAAACCTTTATTCTTTGAGACTGATTGTTTATATATTCTATACGAATTGCTTTATAATTTCCCTGAACCTATAATAGGTATTGAGTTAGCTGCATTGACATTAAATTTAACGACATATCCTCAGAATGCACAAAAGTTAGCAACTAGTAGATTTTATGAATTTTAAATAAAAATTTGAACAAATTTTTTGATTCAATTTAAAAAAATTTTTGCATTTCTTTTATTCTTCATGCTATTTATTAAAAATAACAAAGATGGCAGAGTTAAGGGATTATTAGAGAGAGCATTTAAGCATAATGATTTTCATTTAATTAAAATTGTAAAAAATATATTAAAGTACTCCGAAGATGAAAACATTAATGAAATTTTTGAGAATTTCATCGATGACCATTTTATGAAAATTTTAAAAACAAAATCCGAAAGCATTGAATTTGTAAAAGAAATTGTAGAAATTTTAGCGAATTTAGAAACAGATTGGGAAGATAAAATTATAAAGCATCAGCTCATTCCTTTCTTTGAAAGGTATTTGAGTGATGAGAAAACATATGACGAATTATTATTGCAAATTATTTTATTTTTGGGAAATATTGCTTCTAATAAAGTAAGCTCAAGAATTTATTATTTAATATATAGGAAAATTTTATGTTAATAACTCATTTTAAAACTTAAAAGAAAAATTAATATTTTTAAAATAGGATTGTTCTCCAGTAATTGCAAAGTCGAAAATACTGAATTTACTATATTTAAATTTTGAAAAAAAAGTCCATAATTATTCGATTGTTTTTTCTATCATTTATACTTTATATCAACTTATTCCTTGGGAGGAAACTCGAAAAATAATTCTGTCGATGGATGATATGATTAAACTTGTCCTTAAATGTTTAAAATGTGAAAATAATCGTATAATTTTCGTTTCTTTGAATTTTTTGGAAATAGTCCAATTATTTGAGCCAAAGTGGAGTGAAAAAATAAAAAGAAAGAAATTCAATATTTATAACAAAGTAAAACAAACTAAAATTTACATTTAATAAAATGAAATTTATTTATTAAATGTATAACTTTTATATCAACAGGATTTTATTAAATATTTGAAAAACTTCCAAAAAGAACTAAATGATCTCGAAGTTATGAATAAATTCCAAAATCAAATGCTGAACCAAGAAGAAGAAGACGAAGACTATGAGCAAGATTTTGACGAAGAAGATGAAAACTATTATTATTATAAAAAATAAACACTTTTAGCTATTTATTTAATAAAACAGTCATCTGTCCTTTTTAAATTTATAAATATTTAATTTTACTTATATCGTTATACGAAGTAACTCGAAAAATTTATCAATTTTCGAGATTCTATTAAGAAAATGAATTTTTAACAAATTAAAAAAGTATTTACTAATTACATTGTAGGATTGAGTTCTCATTTCTTATTTGAAGAAATTGATTAATTAAATAATTGAATATTGAATCCAATTTAAAGACATTTTTATCGTTTTATTAGTTATTTATTATTATTTAACCTATCAAAAAAAGAATATTAGCCTTTTAAAAATCAATAGATTATTATTGTAAAGAAAAGAGAGAAAAGAAGAATAGTCGAGTAATTTTTTACAAATAAATTTTATTTAAAAATTTTTATAAATAATATTGATTAAAAAGCAATTGCTATTCTTTTATTAAAAAATTTCTTTTTTTATTTTAATCAATTATACCAAAATTTACAAATTTATAAAAATGATCTCCGTTGATCAAATATTAACTTGTATATTCTACTTGTAAAAAGGTGTAAGGCCAGAGAATTTAATAGAAATAGAAAATCCTCAAATATTAAATTTGGGAAAAAAAATTAATCTTCTCTCAAAATCGATAAAAAGTACTCCAGCAAATTGTGCTTTTTGCACATATCAAATATATCTAAATTATCAACATTACAAATTTTAAAATCAATAGCATCGTATTTAATAAATACATCGAGAATTCTTTTTTTCTTCTCAATTTCAAGACTATTTGCAAGTGCAATGAATAAAGGGGAAAGTCCTAAGTTTGATTGTAAATTTGCTAAATCTAATTTATCAGGATGATCATTTATTTTATCCAGAACATATTCAACAATATCAATATTTCCATAATGAGCAGCATAATGCAATGAAGTCCAAAAATAACCGGCTGCAGAAATTTCTTCAAATAAAGAAAAATTTTCTTCCTCAACGATTTTTATTAAGTTTTTAACGTCACCATTTACAGAGCAATTGTACATTTCTAATTTTTTATTATTTGGTAATTTATTTTGGAGATGCTTTTTTCTTACTTTTTCTGCATGTGCCTTATCATAGAATGATTTGTCTCTGTAAAAAGGAATGACACTATCCATTTCAAAAATTTGTTTATTCTTTTAATTTTTTTTTAATTTTATTATAATTAATTCCTATAACAAAATTATCAACTTATAAAAAGTCATTTATAATAAATTGGATATTTTTAGCAAAATCTTTAATAAAATTATTGGTATTAATGATGAATTATTTCCTTAATAAAAAACATAAAAATTTGTATTAATTATATTAGGAGATATTTTTATAAATATTAATTCTAACTCTATGATTTTTTTAATTTGTAAATTTTGGAATTTTATTTTAATTGATAATTTAAAAATTAATCTCATTATAAATATTTTCTATTTGTTTAAATGTTGTTGATTGAAAATAGTAATTTTAATTTGCAACTTAATAATTATAAAAAGATGAAATAAATAAAATTAAAATTTATATTAAAAAGAAAAATGCCAGATATATCACTTGAGAGTTTTTGCTCTTACATGGAAGAAATAGTATTTAAAATCTTTTTATAATTTTGAGATTTAATATCAAATAGTCTTAATAATAAATTAATTTATTTGCAAGGGATTAATTGATATTGATCTTTTATCAGATTATTTGGAAAGTTACAACAATTACAAAAAATGGCCATTGCAAGAAGCTCTATTCATCACTCTTATAAAATTTTTCAAAGATAATTTCATCAAAGATGAAGAAAATTTGAAAAGTATGAATCAATTATTTCTAAATTAATCATTAAAATTATAGGACTTTGCAAAAGGCTTGTGGAAAATTACACAAAAAGCATTGCTTTTAAAAAAGCAGATTCAATTAAAAAAATTTCACTCATTATAAAAAATAAGCAAAATATATTCAAACAAGTTTTTATAGCCAATTTGAAATCAAGAGCAAAAATTGAAACGGTCATGCGGAAATATATAAAAGGATATTCAAAAGACCGAATAAGGATTAGAAAACTTAGCAGAAATAATTCAAATTCTTTTTATTCTCCTAATAAAGAGGCTAATGATATTCATTCATCAAACAATTATTCAATTTCATCTTATTCTAATAACTACATAAAAAATAATCTGTATCAAAGTCAAAATCAAGATAAAGTTTTAAATAATAATTTTAATACCTTATCTTCGGTTTATAATAATACTAGTGGATCTTATATGAAAAACGCTTTATATAGTTCTGAGCTTAATATTAAAAATAATTATAGTAACAACACTATCAATTTACAAAGTGAGAAAAAGAAAATAAATAAACAAAATGGAGATTCTAATCATAATGTTTTTGATAGGTTAAATTCTAAAAACAAAATTTCAAACAAGAATTCTATAAATATTGCAAATGAAATGATTCCTAGCAGGGAATTAAAAGAAATGAAAGAGCTGGAAGAATGCACTTTTCAACCGAAAATTAACTATTATTATCCGTCTTGTAATGATGATCCAAATCATAAATATAACAATTCTATTAATGATTCTTTAGAAGGCAATAGCTATGGTATTATTTTATAAAAAATTTTATAAAAAATTTAAATAATTATAAATTAAGAAAATGTGCATGATAAGCTTTTTCGTGAACAAATAAAAATCAAAGAGAAAAAGAATATACAATCACTTGAAAAAATGATAAAAGATTCCCAAGTTCTTACATTTCAACCATATATAAGTCCTGTATCCAAAGAATTAGCCAAAAAAAGTAGATCTAAAAGTTTTAATAATAATAAATTAAATAAAAGTGCTGATAGAATAAATCAAACTGATAAAGATAAAAAAAACAAAAAATGTGAAAAAAATAATATTTTTCTTAAGAATATGCAAAGAGTAATTTTAAAAAAATGTTATAAATATTTATTTATATGCTTCCTTTTTATAATTTTATTATTATAAACATAATTTCATCGATATTTGTATATATAAAATATAATTAAATTCTATTCATAAATATTTTAGTATAAGGAAATTTCAGAGAGAAATAAATTAAAGAATGTTTTAAAAAGTCAAAAAGAATTAAGCCAAGAATATACATATTCTCCAAAGATCAATAAAAATTATTCAAGGTTAAAAATTTCAAACAATCTAAATTCAGATAACTTCACTAATACAAATAATCTAAGTCCAATGAAAAATTATGATTTATATGATTTTAGCTACTTAAACTATAGCTACACTAATACATCAAAAAATGATAGACATAGCCCTTTTTTTAGTAGAGCCGTTGAAAATCAACAAATGTTAAATCAAAGCTTTAACAACCAGCAAATTTATCAACCCAATAGAAGCAGGTCTAATATAAAAAGATCAAGATCTAAAACGAAAACAAGAGAAAATACTAATAGTTGCAAAATAAAATCACTTAAAAAAAATCGAAAAAATAATTCGAATTTGAATCATATAGGAACAAGAAGTCGTTCAAAATCTCCTCAAGTTTTAAAAGACGATAATCAAATAATCAATAATCCTGAAGGAAATAGATCTCATTCCAATAATCAATACATTTCAGGGAAATCAGTAAATTTTATTCATGAAGAAACTAAAAATATTGACAAATATGAGAAAAACGATGAAATCAATATTCTTTTAAAACAGAACATCAATAAAGATAGAACAGATAATGATTTTCACTTTAATTACAATTTTAAAAATGAATTTTACTCTAACGAGGGAGGGTATGAAAATGGATATAGAGATGCTAATGAATATAGTAAAAACTACAATAATATTAATTACAATAGCAAATACCAGAATAATCAAAATCGGAAGATTTATGAAAAACTTTACAACGAAGCAGATAAATTAAAAGTAAAAAAAATGATTTTATCAAATGAAATCTATTCAGAAAAATATGGTATAACCTTTCAACCAAAGACTACTAAAAATTCCAAATACGATCCAAGATTGAATTTTTATGAAAGAGATGAAAACTTTTTGAAATCAAAAAAGGAAAATTTGGAAAGGATGAGAAGAGAAAAAAGTGAAAAAGAATTATCTAGTATAAGAAAATCTAGAACATTGTCTAAAGATGAGAGGGATCTACATACAAAAAATATAGTTGAACGATTATATAAAAAGCAAATCGAAAAATTAAAAGATATTGAAAATAAGAGATCAGAAGAAGAAAAAAAAGCAGAGCTGGAATTGAAGCAGAGAAAAAAATCAAAAGAAGAAATCCAAATACACAACAAGTCAATTATCGATAGACTTTATAATTCTGAGTTAAGCAAAATTAAAGATAAATCTGATTTAGCGAAAAAGCTGAATAGAGATGAATTACAAAAGAATCTTGAAATGATAGAAAATAAAAATTTATCAAAAATCAAGCAGAGAAATAAGCAAAAATACAATAATGTCCAAAGCAGAGTTTTCAATAATAATGTAAATAAAAATAATGAAAATGACTCTAAAAGCAAAAGAACAAACAATAATAGTGGTTCCCCCTCCAAAAGCCATAAAAGTGATTTATTAAAAAGGCTTAAAGAAGAACATAAAATAAAATTCAAAAACAATTATGATTTAAACAACATTAGCAAAAGTAAAGACAAAGATAATATTTCAAGGGATTACGACCACAATGAAACAAGAATAATCAAACAAACTGAAGAAAACAGTCCTGTGAGAAACGACAAGGAAAATAACAATACCAAAAATCCTTTGAATTTAATGGATAGCATAAACAGCAACAATCGGAACTCGTTAAGAAATTCGAATTCTTCAGTGAGAGATAGTTTAAGAAGAAGCATTAACAGCAAGACTGGAAAACCATTCAAAGCAGCTGATATTAATAAAAAGAATTTTGCTAATAATTCTGATTATTTATTAGAATCAAATATCCCTTTTTATAAAAAAACTGATAGTATTGAGTCAAGAGATAAAAATAATTATGATAATTATGAACGTAATAGAAATTATTCAAAAATGAATTCTTCAATAAAAGATTATACAAGCCTTTCTCCTATAAGGAACGAGAAGAGTGAATTTAATAATGATCTTTCAGGAAAATCAAGTTACAAAGAAAACGATTCTTATAATCAAAATAGTCATTTCAAAAGTAAATTAAGCGATAAAATGGAAAGTTCAATCAACAACTCGAAGTATAATTTAATTAGTACTGCAAATAACAATAACAGCAATACATGCAAAGAAACAAATTTCAGTAACAATTCTAGATTGAATAGAAATGAATTGGCAAACATTAAAGATGTGAGCGAAAGTAATACTGGGGGGCATACCGATAATTCTGACAATTCAAAAGGTTTTGAAAATAAAGAAAATAAATTCAAAAGCAAGGGTCTCGAAAAAATTTTGAGCGGAAGAAAATAAAGAGTTTTTCTCAAATTAATTAGAACTCAAACAGTTATAGAATAAAAAATAAAGTTATAACAATTTACTAAATTTAAAATTAATTATTTATTTTAAACTATAATTAAAGTCAGATTTGTATCGCTCCAAGAAAAATGATATTTGATTTCCTTTAATGTTCCTTTTTTAAAATAGCAATATTCATTTGTATTAAAATGTTTATTTTCTTTTCACTAATTTTTTAATTAATATTATTAAAAAATTAAAAATAAAAATTAAAAAAACATTAAATGTCTTCAATTACAAATTTTAATGAAAAATACCATATTATTAACCCCGAAAGCAATACAAATAGTTTATTTTCTTCATTCAATCTTTTCAAATCATTAAGAGGAAATCAACTTTATAGAGATGATGAAAGACCTCCATATCCAATCCTTATATCTGATCCAACAATATACCAAGTTTTATTTAATATGAACAAATCTGATTTTCTTTTATATTCATTTGTTATGAGCGGAGCCTTCATAGCGAATATTGCATTAACAAGAAACATTACAAGTATGACTTATAAGCTTAGAATTTTGCATGCCAATATGCATTTCATGAATTTAGTTGCTTTGATAATGGCTACATCTGCTTCATTTTATCGTTTGACTGGATTTATGGATAATGGATTGAGATGGAGAAGAGCAGATGGATTGAATAAATACGATTTCACTTCTGATATGGAAAATAAATCAATATTTAAATACTTCAGAGAAAGAGTATAAACACAGCAAAAAAAACAATTTTAATTATTTTTGTAAGAGTAGGAAAATATATTTCGGAATAGAAAGCTTAATGAAAAAAATAAGAAATAAACGAAAAATGAATATTATTTTAAACGAAAAAAAGTTGATATATAATAAACATAAGAAATTTCAACGATCAATAAAAATTAAAAAAAACATGCTCTTTGCTTTTTATTATTTCAAATGTTTAAACTTCCTAATTTAAATTTTATTTAATTTCTATAACTTTTTTGGAAATTTGATTAAGTAAATATAAAAAAACTTATATGCTAAATTTACTTTATAATTTAGCAAAGAATTTTAATAATTTTTTCAGTTTATTTAAATTCAAGCTAATATGACCAATTTATTCTTTTGAAATAAAAAATATAAACAAATTTATAAATTTTTCTAAGATTTTATTTTTTTAAAAAATTTCTTATTAATTTTAAACATTTGATTTTTTAAAAATTAATTTAAAATTTACAAATGGATGCTAAGAAGACTGATGTTTTAAATAAAATACTGATTACAACTTTCGAAAATATAAAGAAAAATTTGAATAAAAAAGATCCATATTATAACAAAGTAAAAACAGCAATAAGTAATATAAAAGAAAATCATCCTGATTCGCAAACAAATGAAGGAATAAAAAATAATCTTACTTTAATGATTTCTACTTTCGAAACAAGAATTATAAAAATTATTGAAAAAGTATTATCAACTTTAGATCAAATTATTTCTATGGACATTATTGATCCTAAAATTATTCAAGAAAAAGTTCCATCTATCTTAGAAAATTTGTTTGCTAAGTCAAATATCGGAGATGATAATATTAATTATAAAATACTCAATCTTTGCTTAATAATTTACTCAAACAAAAATATCAAAATAAATGGAATGAATTTGATTAATTTAATTAAAATATGTTTAAATGTTTTTTTACTTACTAAGAATAATAACTGTCAAAATGCTGCCAAATCAACTTTAATTCAAGTAATAGATTTAATTATTGAAAAAGTTGAAAATGCAATCTACGCGAGTAGTAGTGGTAATAATAAATTTAATTTTACTGGAAATAGTAATAACAATATCTTTGGAAATTATAGTGCGAAATTAACAAAAATTTCAAAGGAAGAAAAAGAAAAATCCTCTAAAGAGTCTGTAGTTAACCCGAACATAAACAAAAAAGACAGCTCAAATGAATTCAAAACAGCCGTTCTAAATAAAAATGATTTTTCAGTTTCTGTTCAGCATAAGAATTTAGCAGAGAAATACATGAATTTTTATTTGGATATTTTAGAAATAAATAATTTGATAATTTCTGATCAAACATCATATACCAAAGAAAATTCAGATCAAGGAAAAGAAAAAATTCAAAAAATTGATAATTGTTTCCTACTTGCTCTTATAGAAGGCCTTCAAAAGCCGATTGAAAATGTGATTTTGCAAAGCTTAGAAAATGAAGAAAAAGCCTCCTCTTCTTCTAATTCGAATAATTTAAACAATAACAATAATATTATAATTAACAGCAATTATAAATTAACTAAGCCTGATCCAACAAAATGCTCAAATTTAAAATCAATATTTGAAAATTTACATTTCGAAAATTTCAAGTTAAAAAACGAGTGTGATAAATTTATAGGAAAATTTGGCTGGTGTATTTATTGTCGAAGTCAATCAGCTTTTTTTTCTGATAAAATCTATTTTCCAATTTGCAGTAATGAATGTGAAAAAGAAATGATTAAGCTTACTAATTCGGTGAAAATAGATTTAACTATTGATACAAATAATAATAATAATGAAACAGAAAGTTCTTTAATAGACTTAGATAATTACCGAGAAGATTACATTAATACAGTAAAAATATTATCTAAACTTTCGATTAAAGAAACCAAACAGCAAAATAATATTGAAGAAATAAATCTTAGATTAAGAGAACTGTGTTTAGAATTAATTCAACTTTTATTAGTAAAAGGAGCAAAATATTTCAATCAGGAAATTAAACTATTACAAGTGATTAAAGAATCAACTATTGATTCTCTTGTGAAAAATTCCATGTCAAATGAAATGAATATTTTCAAACTTTCCGTAAATTTATTTTTGACTGTAATATTTTACTACAGAGAATATCTTAAAAATGAAATCGAAATCTTCATCAATAAAGTTTTAATTATAATTTTGGAGTCAGAAAATTTAGGCTTTGTCTATAAGGAAATTATCTTAGACGCTTTGCTAAAGATTGCAGATAATGGAAATTTCCTTGTTGAAATTTACTCTAATTATGATTGTGATATTAATCACAAAAATGTTTTCTATGACATAATAAACTTAATGACCAAAATCATTAATGGTTTGTATAAAAAGCCTAAATATAACAATACTTTCAAAAACAATCAAGAAGCAAGCTTGAGAATCAAATGCCTGGAATTTTTATCAAATTTTATAAAAAGTTTAAGTAATTTAGTTGAAGAAAATAGCGAAATTTCGGCAACTAATTTTAGAGAAAGTAATATCAATAATACCAATTTACCCTCAACTAAAAATACCACATTCAATTCAAAAACTATTTCAAATAATAACAATGTTACTTTAAATCATCAATTCATCACAGGTGATGGAAATTTTATAAACCAAAACGAATTTCAGTCACAAGGCCCCTATCCAAATATCGATGAAGATATGAATATTTCAACAATCGATAATGATATTAAAGACAAAATAAACTACAATTTAAAATTAAAAGCAATAATTTCAAAGGCTATTGAAAAATTCAACTACAATCCTTCTAATTGCTTTAGCTATTTAAAAGCCCATAATCTTCTTCCTTCAGAACAAACTTTTAATGAAGCTAAAAAGTTATTACTTCAAGAATACGAGCTAAATGATCAAGAAAAATTAAGTGAGTATTTAGAAAAAGACAATCAGTTAAATATATCTAATTATTCATGTTTATTTTTCAATTCTAACAATTCTAACAGTAATATGAATTTCTTAAACAATCTAGATAAAGACCAATTACAAGAATTATCATATGATGATTTCTATTCAAGAGAAATCGCAATTTTTTTAAAAGTTAATTTGAAAGAAATTAACAAGCAATCTTTAGGTACGTTTCTAGGAGGAGCGAAAAATCTGAATCAAAAAATTTTAGAATATTTCATTGATTCCTATAATTTTAAAAATTTTCACATTTTGGAAGCAATGAGAATTTTATTTTCAGATTTTAATCTAGTGGGTGAAGGACAAATAGTTGATCGAATCGTTAAGTTTTTTGGACAAAAATATCATAGAGACAACCCAACAACTTTTAAAATACCTGATGTTGCTTATTATCTTGCTTTCTCGATAATGCTATTACAAACTGATTTGCATAGACCTGAAGTAGATAAGAAAATGTCACCGCAAGTTTTCATCAATAATTTTAATTTGGTATGTAAAGATGGAGTGGAAGATAATGTCCTTATCGATGTCTATAACAGAGTATTAAATGATCCAATAAGATTTCCTGGGCAAAAACTTTATGCAAATAAAAATAAAAAAGATCTTATAAAATTAGAAAAGGAAAACATTTTGAAATCTACTTATGAAGAATTACACACAAAGAATTATGGAAATACCTTTAATTCTATAAATCAAAATACACCAACTGGTAAATAAATTTTAAAATAAAATTGTGATTATTCTAAAGTTTTTATTATATTTGTTGATTATATGTTTTTTATTAAGATGGAAATTAATATAAACTTTTACTAAATATTTTAAAAGCAAAAAATTTAATTCAATTTTTCAAACTCTAATTTACAAAAAAAATTTAATTTTAATCAGACAATTACAACTCAATTAACATGATTTCAAATAACTATATAACATCAATCGATAATGACCATATAAAAAACTTACTTGAATCAACCTGGAGCAATTTCTTGGGAATCTTTTCCCAATTATTGGCAGATTTTGAAGAAGAAAACATTGTTGTAACATGCATAGATAATATTCTCTTAATTGGTAAAATGTGCGGTATTTTAGGCCTAGAAACCATATCTGAGGCATTTATAAACACAATTATCAACATCACAAATATAATGGAAGGGAGAGAAATTAAAAAGAAGAACTTTGAATGTACCAAGGCAATTATTGAATTCGCTATTCAAAGTGGTCAAATTATTCGCAGCAGCTGGTATAATATTTTAACAATTGTTTCCAAAATCGACTATTATCATACAATTGGTGGTCAATTTAAAAATGAGGCTGAGTTATTTGCTAAAGAAATTCGCAGAAAATCCAAATCGAAAAATCCTGAAAGAGAAATAGAAATTGAAACTAAAAATACTGAAATTATTTGTAATAATATTTCGCTATTGGTTTGTGATAACATCTTTTCGAAAACAGCTGTTTTTGATTTGGAAGGAATCACAAGCTTTATTTCATCTTTATGCTTAGTAAGCAAAAATGAATTGGATCATTTTTTCAATCCAAGAAATTACTCTTTGCATAAATTAATAGAAGTAGCGGATTTTAATATTTTCAGAATTCAAATAGAATGGTCAAAAATATGGAAACTTATTTCAGACCATTTAATTTATGTAGCATCTAATTTCAATCATGATAATATTTGCATTGATGCTATTGATTCCTTGAGACAAATAGTTTCAAAGCTCCTACAAAAGCCTGATTTAATGGCTTATAATTTCCAATCAGAGTTTTTCCGACCTTTTGAAATAATATTTAATCAAAGCATCAATAGGCCTGATAGAAGTGAGTTGATTTTATCTTGCTTAGCATTCATAGTTCAAAATTCCAAAAATATAAATTCAGGTTGGATAGTTATTTTTAATATATTGAAAAATGGAATCAAGAGAAAAGATGCCAAACTAAATACTGAAATTTTAAAAATTTTCCAATTAATAAATGATGATTTTAGCTTGATGAATAATAGCAGTATTAATCACGAAGTATTTAGAGGTTATACCGAATGCTTATGTCATATGTATTTAGAAGATAATTTAAAAAAGCTGGCCTTCGAAACCATAATTAAATTAATCTCAAAAATTTTCAATAGCAATATTCACAATATTGGCCATCAAAATCATGGTAATGCAAATAGCAATAATATCAACATAAATTCTTATAATGCGAATGAATTCAATTCAAACATCAATAACAAAGAACATGATGAACATAAAAATATATATTGTATTGGAACTTCTCAAGAAAAAAAATTCGAATTTTTAAAAATTTTCTTTTATGGTTTTGATGATCTTTTAAGGATTAATGTTATAGAACATTTAAATTTACTTTTTGAAGTTATATCTTACAATAAAGATTTAATTTTTTCATCTGACATTAATTCCTTCATTTATTTATATTTTTCGTATTTCAAACCTCATATTGTTGCTTTGATTTTGAATTATTATGACTATCGTCTTTCCTTTTTCGATGCCAAAATTCCAAATACTGATACTGAAAATACTGAAATTATTGAAAAGACTAAAGGAAAAATTTCTTCGCCTAATAAATCTAATCTTAAGGATATAAATTCCAATAAGAATTCTTCAAATAAAAAGGGAAATCTGGAGAATCGAATGAGACAAAGCTTTGAATTCTCGAATACTAAAGTTTTTGAAGACTTTTATTCGAAAAATACTTTGGAAGACATTTATCATAACATAAAAGCCTATTTAGAGACCACTTTGAATAATTTAATTGTTAGTTTAGAAGAAGAGAATAATTTCGAAATTCGAAAACAACAAGAAGAAAGAAATAGGAATAGAAATAAGAAAAAGTTAGATAATGAAAATAATCTTGAAGGTGACACTTCTGAAAAACTTGAAAATGCTCTTCTAAGTCATAAGAATCCAAAAAATAATTTATTTGAATTAAATAATAATGGTGGAGGAGATAATAGAATAAAAATAATTCAGTTTCTAAAGCAAATGTTGAAATGCTATGATAAAGACACTGATTTAATCATCAAAAAACTAGAAATTTTAAAGAGTTTTGAGGTTAAAAACTATGAAGTTGCAATTGAGTTTTTCATAGAGAAATTCTTCAACATGATTCATAAAAATTCAGATACCTATATGAACTATAAGTTCTTCTTCGAAGACCTTTTAATAACAATTTTTAATTTGTCAACTTTCAATAAATTCCCTGATATATTATTTAAAATTATTGGGAAAAATATACTTTTTAATGGAGGTTTAATTTCTGATAATTGTTGGAATTATCTTCTAGATAATATTTGCTATAAATTAAAATCACTTGCGAATATAAAAAATAACATCTCTCAAGAAAATATCTCTAATATAGTATCTTTCTTTTCTCCTTTTTCAAATCTCTTAAGAGATTTATTCGTAAACTATTTCGACAAGCTCTCTCAATTTAGCAACAAAAATAAAGGATTGGTCAATGAATTTACCTACATAAATTTAATTTTTTGCAGGTTTTTGAAGAATGATATTATTAATTTGTCTGGAAAAAATAACGAAAATAAAAGTCCTAATGAAAGCGAACCTGATAAATCTTTATACTCAAATTTCCAAATATATGAAATTCTAAAGATACTATCGAAGATTAAATACCTGATTCTTGAAAAAACAAATCTTGAAATCAACAGTTTTTTAAGTAGAAGCAGCGTTATAGAGATACTAAATAGTTTCGATAATTTATATTCTGATAATAAACTAGCTGAAGTTGAAAATCATGAAATTTTAGATTTAATGCAATTTGAGATTCAGCAAATTCTGACAAGGTTTTTATTATATTTATCGAGTGATGATTTAGAAATTGTTTTTTCGGTCATGATTTCTTTTATAGATTCAAAAAATTCTTCTTTGAGAAACTCTTCAAAATTTATAATTAAACAATTTATAAATAAAAGATTAATATCCTTTGTAAAATATGACTTTGAAAAAGAAAACGAAAAAAACAAAAAATATAGCAACAATAATAGCATAAATCAAGATTATTCAAATAATAATAATGGAAATGATAAATTAATCAATGAAGAGGTTGAGCCAAAATCTTTTGAATGAGAATAAGGAATTAGATCACATAATTATAATTTAAATTAATAGCTTTATTTTTTAATTTTAATAAATCAAAAATTTAATCTTATTAAATTATATATTTAAAAATTTTTCAAACTAAATATTAATTTATTGCATTAATACAATTATCATTTAAATATATCATTACAATTTGAATTTACAACTTTTAAATAATTATTTCGATTCTCCAAGTAATTTAGTTATTTTGGGGATTG
>Ga0194116_10004489_pt1 | contig 15949 bp, 16 predicted proteins | sample TA2MahsurfametaG_4_FD_148617 | JGI IMG/M metagenome (GOLD analysis project Ga0194116, IMG submission 148617) | Freshwater microbial communities from Lake Tanganyika, Tanzania - TA2015008 Mahale S9 surface | ecosystem: Environmental > Aquatic > Freshwater > Lake | place: Tanzania: Lake...
AGGGCAGGAACAAAGGCCGTAGGACCGGGAAGACACTCTACTTCAATATTTTCTTTGATACACTCCCTTACCAATAAAAAGCCGGGATCAGAAATAGCCGGAGTACCTGAATCGGTGATTAGACAGGTTAGGGTGTGGGATTGAATTTTTTGAATCACCTTACCCAAGGTTTGGTGCTCATTGTTTTGATGATAGCTCATCAAGGGTTTGGATATTCCCAGATGTTGCAATAGTTTGCTGCTGTAACGGGTGTCCTCACAAAGAATGAAATCACATTCCTTAAGGTACCGAATGGCGCGTAAAGTAATGTCCTCTAAATTACCTACCGGAGTAGGGACCAATGCCAATTTCATTAGGCGTGTCTGCGTTGTACCAACTCTTCCAGTTCAATATAGGCAATGGAAGTAGTGTCCCAATTCCATTTGCGTTTAAGGTTTTCCAAAACTTCAAATGCTCTTTCTGCTTGTGCATTATTCAGTTCTGAAATACTCAATTCGTATTGCTCTGAATCTCCCTTAAAAAGTTCTCGAGCAAATTGAAAACGTTGGTTCATAGTGATGCTCTTTTTGAGGTCTTCAATGGGAGCTTTTTCTAAGGTCTTTAGTATGGTGTGTTGCGTTTGCTGTTGGGCCAATATTTCATTGAGTGAAATGATTGGAGTATTATTTTCTACCGGCGCTGAGGTTTTTTCTTGGGTCACCTCTTCAATCATATCCATCAAATTTACTTGACGGGTATCCACCTCTATTTCTTCCTCTAGAGCAGATTCCTCGATGGGTGCAATTTCAGGTTCCATTTTAAATGCAAACGCCGAATTTTCCTCCTCCTTTTCATCTTGAATGGGATTTGAAGTTGCGTTAAAAGCGGGGGTGTCTAAATCCAGACTGATTGTTGGCATTTCCAACTCGATCGATGCTTCGATCATTCTTTCAGATTCGGGCTGCACCTCTTGTTCGTAGGCTTTGTGTCTTAACACAACCAATCTTTCATACAATTCACGAGAGTGATTGACCATTTGCTCCAGAGAGTCTTTTTTGTTTTTACCACTGTAAAGGCCGTTCAATTGATCAGCCAATTGTTGAGCGAGGCTTTGAAGGGGGATGAAATGATTTTCCATACTTTAATCTTGTGACTAAAATACGTGGTTGAACAATGGAAATAAGGACCCGTTGAAAGAGTTATTCAATATCAAAAGTGAGTTATTTTATAATTTGGGCCTGCACCTTTTTGGGCAATCCCAAAACCACTTGATGGTAGGAATGTTGTACCAATTTCCAAACCAGTTCGTCTGGTACATCGACGTTTAATTGTATGGTATTCCAGTGTTTTTTATTGCTGTGATAGCCGGGAATGATTCCAACATATTGTGCTCTCAATTCTAAAGCGTAATCTGGGTTACACTTGAGATTGATTCCATCAAAATCAAAGATATCGCACATGGCAAAAATTTTACCAGCCACTTTAAATACGAGTGTGTGCTCATCAAAAGGAGTGGATTCTTCAGTAAATGGCAAAGAGAGGCAATAGTCTCGGAAGCTTTCGATATTCAACTCCATCATTTACTCGTATGCCGCACAGAGTTGTTTTTCGCGACCAATCACCGCACATGTTTTAAGATTAATGCTCAACTCATGTGTATGGTAAGAGCCGTATCTTAATTTGTTTAGTGTTAGATCATAGGCATAGGACACGCTGATTTGGTTGAGGATATCAAACTTCACGATACCACTCACGCCATGTCCATTTCGCGCAGCGAAGCCAATGCTAAAGCGTTTTTTGTAGGTCATCAACGCTTGGGCATCAATTGCAGGGCGAGTGGCTCTGACCCATCGGAACATAAAACTGGGTTTGAAAGCGATGTCCTTGCTGATTTTGATATATTTTCCGTAGGTGATGTTATAATGGGTTTGATATTTGGAATCGGTCAGGCCATCTATGTTACGACCCGGTAGGGTTCTGATGGATAGACCGTAAAAACGATCCCCGCGATATAACCAAAAGCCCATGTTGATATTGGGGAAAATGTAATCACTCACCGTTCCCTGAATCACCGTTTCTGCCAGCGGATCGGCAAAACTGATTTTGGTATAGTCAGCCCTAATTTGATGAAACCCCAATCCGATACCAGCAGCTAAGTTGTATCCTTTGGAAACCCTTGTGTGGTATGCGTAGTTCACCATGAAAGAAGTAGATCCAAAAGCACCACTTTGGTCGGACTCTACGATTGCGCCAAGGCCTTGAAATGCGTTTTTATTTGCTCTTAAGCGAGCATGAACCAAGGCTCCTGTTGTTCTAGGTGCACCATCAATACCATACCATTGTTGACGGTAGTTGGATTTGAATTCAGTGCAAGTAGTGTATCCTGTAGCCGCAGGATTGATGAATTGATAATTGAAAATGAAATTGGTGTATTGGGTTTGTTGCTGAGCAAACGATCCCAATGTCAAGATGAAACATCCAAAAATTAGACTATATTTTTTTATGTTCATCATCAATGTAAAATAGAAATAAAGCCGGTGAATGGTTGGATGTAAACTACAGGCGAATTGAGTTCAATTACATAATAGTAACTACCCGTGGGCAGTTTTTTTCCGCGATTGGTACCATTCCATGGTGTTGCATATCCAATGGAACGAAAAATATTTTGACCCCATCGGTCGTAAATATTGACCTCTGCACGTTCAAACTTTTCAATTCCATCAATGATCCATTCGTCATTTACACCGTCTCCATTGGGAGATATGGCGTTGGCAAATCCAATGGGTACGCCTACATTCACTTGAACGGAATCCATCAATTGGCAACTACCAATATTGGATTCCACGGTAAATAGTTGTGTTTCGGTAGGAAAAGCGGTTGGGTTTTGACCACTGGGATTGCTCACAAATTCTTCAGGATTCCAGCTGTAGTTGGCTTCAGCCGGAGCTCCTCCGCAGTACAAATATGCTTCTTGACCCGCGAAAATAAAAAGCGGCGAAGTAGCAGCTGCAATTTCCAAAGGAGGTCCAGATGCAGAAACCTGAATGGAGCAAGGACCAAAAATACCCTGGTGATTGGAGCCCAACACCACGATAAAACTGCTGGAGGCAGGAAGAGCGTTGATGTTAAAAGTTTGCTCAACGTTTTTGAAGATGTAACAACCGATTTGACCGATGTAGCTCGAAGGGTCACAGGGAGACCCGTTGGGATCCACCTGAATAATGCTCATGTAAACGGTATCAAATGCCACTTGAGCGGTTCCGGAAATAGGATCCACAAAAATGTAATCACAATCATCGCGCACCAAAGTGATTTGGGTTTGCCCCCCTTGAGTTCCTGTTTGCATGCTCATGAAAAAAGACATGCTAACATCCATACATCCAAAAGAAAAAGGTGTGGCTATCATGTCTGCGTTAACAGGAGCCGCTTGCGCGCAAAGTGGATTGTCTCCAGCTAATTCGCAAGATTGACCCACTGCCCAGAGGGATAGACAAACAAATATGGAAGCGAGGAGGTTTCTCATTATGACAAATATACTTCCTTGCCTTAGGCAAACTCGATCATGATTGTACTTTTTTCAACCGCTTGCCCTTCAATAACTTTAATCTCTTTGATCACGCCATCGCCAGCCGCTTTGATGACGTTTTCCATTTTCATGGCTTCTAATATCACCAGGGGTGTGTCCTTCTCTACTTGATCTCCCGCTTTCACCATCACTTTCAATACCAATCCGGGCATCGGGGCTTTAAGCTCCTTTATTTTTTTCTGATTGCTCGCACCCATTCCCAAAGACTTCAACATTTCATCAATGGGCTCAATCACTTTTACCGTGTATATGTTTTGATTGACTTTTATTTTGGCTTCTTGGGTTTCTTTATCCAGACTAATCCACTCTGCACGGTAGGTTCTGCCCGCCCATGAGAATTGAAAAACCCTGCTATTTTGTGTGCCGTTGCATTCTAATGTAATCGAATCGGAAATTGCTTTGGTGAAACTTTCATTCCACTCTACAGAATATTCTTTGCCCTCAATTTGTGCTTTTGCCATAATATCGCAAAACTAAAGAATTAACTTGTTAGGCGTTTACTTTCATATTCCTTTTTGTAAAAAGGCTTGTCATTATTGTGATTTCCATTTTTCTACTCAATTGAAAAATATTCCGGCATTGTTGTCGGGTATGCAAAGGGAGTTGGATTGGCATTGTTCGCAATTTCAGGCAACTCCTGTGTCTACTGTTTATTTTGGGGGAGGGACACCAAGTGTTGTTGAGCCTCAATTTTTAGGTCAGTGGATCAATCAATTGGAAAAACGTATCGGTTGGAATGGAAATCCTGAAATGACCATTGAGGTTAATCCTGATGATGTTTCGCTTTCGCGAATTGAAGAATGGAAAGCTATGGGCATCAATCGATTCAGTATGGGGGTACAAAGTTTTGATGATCACGTACTGCAATGGATGAACCGAGCGCACGGCGCTCAGCAAGCCGATACTGCTATTAAGCGGTTACAAGATGCAGGTTTGGACAACATAACCTTGGATATTATCTATGGGCATGGGATGAATAAGCGGTTGTCATGGGAAGAAGATATCGCTCAATTTTTGGGTTATCAAACCCCGCATCTCAGTGCTTATGCTTTGACCATTGAGGAGAAAACGGCGTTGGCTCATTTCACGGATCAGGCCCAATACAAGCCCATGGATGATGGGCACATAGTGAATCAGTTTCTTTTTTTACATGATCAACTTACTGCCGCAGGAATGGAGCATTATGAACTCTCCAATTATGCTCAGCCAGGAAAATATTCTCGACACAATTCCAGTTACTGGAAAGGGATTCCTTTCTGGGGTATCGGTCCTTCTGCTCATGGGTATGATGGATTGGAAAGACGAAAAATGAATATTTCCAACAATGCCCTTTACATCAAAGCTTGGCAAGAAAATCAAGGGCAAGGAGCCTATGAATGGGAGATGTTATCGCGTGTACAAATGGCCAATGAATTTTGGATGACAGGACTCCGAACTTCCAACGGCGTGAATGTCTTAGAATGGCAGCAAAAGTTTGGTCTATCCTTGCCTGCTAATTTTGATGAGATAGTGGAGAAGTGGAAATCGATTCAATACTTGCGCTTCCAAGAAAATATCCTATCTTGCACACCAAGGGGTTGGATGGTGATGGATGCCGTTCTCTCTGATTTGTTTTTAACCGAAACCAGTATTTAGAAATTTGAAAATCCTCATTTGGTGGATTTGTACTTTGTACTTGGGCTTAGGTTGGGTATGAAAGATCAATGCAATGAAGAAGTGGGATTTAGAAATAACCTCTAAAACGGAATGGTGGCAATGGAACTTGAAAGAAGTTTGGCGCTACCGTGACTTGCTGCTTCTGTTGGTTAAGCGCGATTATAAAGCTTCTTTTAGACAAACGATTTTAGGCCCCATTTGGTTTTTTATACAACCCATTTTCACTACGCTTGTTTACACTTTTGTGTTTAACCGGGTGGCCAAGTTGGGAACCGATGGTCAACCTCCTGCCCTTTTTTATCTGAGTGGGGTTATCCTTTGGAATTATTTTTCTACATCGCTTACCACCACCTCCAATGCATTTATCCAAAATGCCAGCATCTTTGGAAAAGTATATTTTCCGCGGTTGATTATTCCCATCTCCATTGTTTTGTCCAACCTCATGAAGTTCTCAGTTCAATTGGCGTTCTTCTTGTGCATGCTGATTTATTATACCCAATTCACCACCTATGCGCCGCACCTTTCTTGGCATGTCATTTTGGTGCCTTTGTTGGTGCTCAATATGGCTTTGTTGGGATTGGGTGCGGGAATGATCATCTCTTCTTTCACTACCAAATACAGGGACTTGGCTTACTTGGTCACTTTTGGTGTTCAATTGTTGATGTATGCCACGCCTGTAGTTTATCCGTTGTCCATGGTTCAAGGAAAATTATTGGAGGTAATTCTATTGAATCCGATGACTGGGATTGTTGAAGGGTTTAGATATGGTTTTCTGGGAACAGGTTCTTTTGAATGGGGCATGTTGGCATATAGTTTTTCGTTTGCTTTGGTAATGTTGATTGTTGCCATTAGTCTTTTCAACCGGGTAGAAAAATCATTCATGGATACGGTGTAGTTATGGAAGAAAGGATTGTACTCAGGGCAGAAAACATCAGCAAGATGTATCGTTTAGGATTGGTGAATTCAAGATCCTTGACGGCTGATTTAAATCGTTGGTGGCACGTCGTAAGAGGGAAGGAGGATCCTTACTTGAAAATTGGTGAGGTCAATAACCGAGCGGTAAAAGGAAGCAGTGATTACGTTTGGGCGTTGAAGGATATAGATTTTGAGGTCAACGCAGGAGATACAATGGCTATCATTGGAAGAAACGGGGCGGGTAAATCCACGTTGCTCAAATTGTTATCCAGGGTAACTCAACCCACTACCGGAAAAATTGGCGTAGAAGGACGAATTGCTTCCCTTTTGGAAGTAGGAACGGGTTTTCATCCTGAACTTACGGGTAGGGATAATATTTATTTGAACGGCGCTATCCTCGGCATGCGCAAGCAAGAGATTACCCAAAAGTTGGATCAGATTATTGATTTTTCAGGGGTAGAGCGATACATTGATACACCAGTAAAAAGGTATAGCTCGGGTATGTATGTTCGCTTGGCCTTTGCTGTAGCGGCCCACTTGGAAAGTGAGATATTGATTATCGATGAGGTGTTGGCTGTGGGGGATATGGAATTCCAAAAGAAATGTTTGGGAAAAATGGATGAGGTAGCCAAAGGCCAAGGCAGGACGGTGTTGTTTGTTAGCCATAATATGGCAGCGGTGAAATCGTTGTGTCAAAAGGGAATAGTGATTGAGAACGGTCAAAAGGTTTTCCAAGGTCAAATAGGTGATGCGGTTAAGCATTACATGAGTAAGGGATCTGAAAGTGCTTTAAGAAGACAATTTGATTTTGTAAAAAATGACCAATTTGTGTTGAAGGAGATTACAATTTCCAATGATCCCAAAGATCAAGATGATTTGTTATTGGATAAGCACAAAATATTGATTGAAAGCCGTTTTGATGTTTTATCATCTGAAGTGAGCCACATTGCGTATCATGTATTAAATGAAAGCGGAGAGCCCATATTCTCAATGGGTACAGGGGATATAGCATTGTCGGTTGGGGAGAATAAAATCACTTGTGAAATCCCAGCATATTTCTTTCAATCTGGAACTTACTACCTTTCATTATTTGTGATTTCAAAGGCTCAAAAAGCTTTACTAATAGAAAAAGATGTCATGAGTTTTTTGGTCACCGATGGGGATCGTCTCATGGGTACCTACATGGGCAGAGAGCCAGGTGATATTCGTCCACAGTTTAATTGGTATCAATCATGATTCCAGTAACCAAAACATATTTTCCGGATCAAGCACGTTTTCAGCGTGAGGTTCAACGCATCTGGGAAAGTGGTTGGCTAACCAATCGTGGCGATTTGTGCAAAGAGTTGGAAGCCAAAATTCAAGAACGACTGTCATGCACTCCATTGATAATGATGAACAACGGAACTGTTCCGTTGCAAATTGCGCTTAAGTTGTTGGCCAATGGAGGTGAAGTAATTACTACGCCGTTTAGTTATGTGGCTACAGCATCCTCCATTGTATGGGAAGGTTGTACACCAGTCTTTGTGGATATCAATCCGCGAACATTGACGATTAACCCTGACCTTATAGAATCCGCAATCACACCCAAAACGACTTGCATTTTAGCGACACATGTTTTTGGGAACATTTGTCATGTGGAACAAATACAGGAGATTGCGGATCGACATGGTTTAAAGGTAATCTATGACGCGGCACACTGCTTTGATGTAAAATACCAAGGGCAATCCGTTTTCAATTTTGGGGACATCTCCACTTGTAGTTTTCACGCAACCAAAATATTTCATACCGCTGAAGGAGGTGCTTTGTTTTGCAATGATGCAAATCTTTTAAATCGGGCTTTTAGGATGCATAATTTTGGACATGTCACCCCAGAAACTTTTGATGAGGTGGGTATCAATGCCAAAATATCTGAGCTCAGCGCAGCCATGGGTCTCTGCGTTTTGGAAGACTTGGACATTATTTTAGATTCCAGAAAATCTGTGGTGGATTATTATCGAAAGCATTTGTCATTTCAGGGTTTTCAGACACAAACACTGAGAGAAGGTTTGGATTGGAATGCGGCTTATTTTCCCATTTGGTTTGAAAGTGAAGAAAAGATGCTTCAGGTTTTAAAAGCCTTGAACGATGAGTCTATTTTTCCTCGTCGATATTTTAATCCTTCTTTGAATCAGCTTCCTTATGTCCAGTATCAATCGTGCCCTGTATCGGAGGAAATCAGTCAAAAGATTTTGTGCTTGCCTTTGTATGTTGGTATCGAGGAATCGACGTTGGTATTGATTTGCTCGATCATAAATGACAACGCATGAAATCTGTAGCCATCATGCAACCCTATTTTTTCCCTTATCTGGGATATTTTCAGTTGATTGATGCCGTGGATGTATATGTAAATCTTGATCATGTTTCTTTCATGAAAAGAAGTTACATGACAAGGAATGTGTTGAAGAACGATACGGTGATTCAAGTGAAGGTTAAGGGTGGAAGTCAAAACAAAAATTGCACGGAGGTGATGGTTGATTTTTCAGATCGTTATCTCATCAACCTGAAAAAAACCATACATCATTTGTATGCTAAATCTCCTTACTATGGTATTGTGGAGGAGAAAGTATTGTCGCCAACATTGGTAGAGCGTGAGGTGAGTATTTCAGAATGGAATTTGGACATTATCAAGCGGGTTTGTCAATATTTGGATATTCAAACTTCCATAGTGCCGTCTTCATTTGTTTTTGATGATTTGGATTTAAAAAGAGAGGCGGGGTTAAAGTCAATTGTCAAGCAATTAAATTCGGACCATTATGTCAATGCTATTGGAGGAATGGAACTGTATGACAAAGCCGATTTTAACCAAAGCGGCATCCAGCTTAATTTTATTCAAATGGAAGAACTGGCTGTAGACAATCGTTACGCTTCTGTCTTGGATTTAATGATGCGTTATGATGTTAATTTTCTCAAAGCGGAATTAAAAAAATATACACTGATATGAAAAAGGAAGTTGTCATTTTTGGGGTGAAGGACACTGCAGAGTTGGCCTTGTGGTATTTGACCCACGACTCTGAATATACAGTGGTGGCATTTACAGTGCATCGTGCTTACATGGAAGGCAATACCTTTCATGAATTGCCAGTAGTGCCTTTTGAGGATTTAACACAGCACTATTCTCCGGATCAGTTCTTATTATTTGCTCCGATGACAGGAGTAAAAATGAACACACTTCGCAAGGAGGTATATTTAATGGGCAAGGCCATGGGGTATGAATACATCAGTTATATCTCATCCAAAGCTACCATTTGCGGAAATTCCATTGGAGAGAATTGTTTTATCTTAGAAGACAACACGATTCAGCCATACACGACCATTGGAAACAATGTGGTGTTGTGGAGTGGCAATCACATAGGGCATCACGGTAGAATTGATGATCATGTTTTTTTTACATCACATGTGGTTTTATCGGGCCATTGTCATGTTAAAGAACGCGCCTGGTTTGGGGTGAATGCCACCATTAGGGATTACACAACGATTGGTGAAGGTTGTTTGATTAGTATGGGTGCATTGGTTACCAAGTCCACGGAGGATGGCAGCTTTTATATGGGAATGCCAGCCAAGAAACAGGAAAAATTAGCCATTGAAGTTTATTGATATGTGGAGAAAAAAGGGATTGTTATTTGACATAGCGCAGTTTAAAGACCAAGGACTTTTGTCTCACGCGTCTATTCCGTTTGCTTTTCATCTTTCTGATGATCAATATAGAATCTATTTCAGCTCAAGAGATGAAGCAGGACGGAGCCAACCTTTTTACATTGACGTATTGGTTCAGGGCGATTCTATCACAATGCAAGGTGAAGTTGTAGGACCTATTTTTGAACGAGGTCCTTTGGGAAGTTTTGATGACAACGGCATCATGCCAAGTTCTGTTGTGAGACATGGCGAGGAGGTTTGGATGTATTATATCGGATGGAATCCACAGGTAACCGTCTCCTATCGATTGTCCATTGGTCTGGCCATCAGCAAGGATGGAGGAAAAACTTTCCATCGTTCGTCTGATGGTCCATTGTTGGATCGTTCTTACCACGAACCTTTTTTTAATACCGCTCCATTTGTTTTGCAAGACCATGACTTGTGGCGAATGTTTTATGTTTCTTGCACGGGATGGATTGATCATTTGGGTAGAAAGGAGCCTTTGTATTTGGTAAGACAATCTACTTCTACAGACGGTATTCATTGGACCAAGCCGGGTGTTATAGTGGTTGATTACTCAGCTGGAGTAGAAAGTATAGGAAGACCATGTGTGGTAAAACACGACGGCCGATATGAGATATACTTTTCACACAGAATGGCCAGAGATTATAGAGAAGATCAAGCGATGAGCTATAAAATTGGCTGCGCAAATTCCATGGATGCGGGGGAATGGACAGATTTTAGTTTTGATATTTTTAATTCCATTCCTCAAGATTGGGATAATCATATGTATGAGTATTGCCATGTGTTTATCCATGGGGGGAAAAAATTTATGCTTTACAACGGAAATGGCTTTGGTCAACAAGGCTTTGGATATGCAGTAAAGGATTTGATATGACAGAAATTCCGATGGTGGCTGTTTACATGATCACATATAATCACAACGATTATATTGATCAAGCCATTGCATCTGTCTTGAATCAAAAGGTTACTTTTCCCATTCAATTGTTTATTGGTGATGATGGCTCTTCTGATGGGACATTTGAAAAATGTCAAACATGGAAGGCTCAATTCCCTGACCAAATTACTTTATTGGATAGGCAAATCAATCAAGGGGTTTTTAAAAATGCCAGTCGTGTTTTTGAAGCTTGCGTCGCATCAGGGGCCAAGTATACCGCCCTTTTGGAGGGAGATGATTACTGGAGTGGACTGGATAAGTTGCAAAGACAAATCAGTATCTTGGAAGAGGATGAAGGCGTTGCGGGGTGCTATCACAACACTTCCTTTTTATACCAAGACGGTGTTTTAAAACCGATGAAAAAGTCGCTGCCACAGGTATTGAATTTGGGAGATGTTATTTCTCAATATGCGCCCTTTCATACCAGCTCTTTTGTTTTCAGAAATCAGCACTTTTGTAGACCCAGTTGGTTTCAAAATATTGATAGTGTGGATTTGGCTATGTATGTTTGGCATGCGCAGTTTGGCAGATTCAGAGGGATAGATGAGCAATGGAGTGTATATAGAATACATGCCACCAGCTTGACGGCTGGCGAATCTCACAGAAAGAATTTTGATGATAGAAGGGTTATTCTTCATCGAATGATGTGTGGGAAAATTCAACACGATCATTGGGAAAAATATAGACTTTTAATTCAATCTCATTTGAAGAAATCGGAAGGGTCTTGGCAAAAATTTTTACCCAGTCCTGTGGTGTTTTTTGTTGATCAACGTGAAAAAATGAATCAGGAATGGCGTAGTTTCAGGATGAAATTGAATGCTGAAATTTTAAATTCGGATATTGGTCAGGATACTGAATTCTATTGTCAAGGAAAAAACATACGATTATCGAGAACTTTCAAATTTTGGAATCGCTTGGTTTGGAATTGGAAAATTAAAAGGCAAATGGGCACATTGCCCCAGCATATATTTTTTACTAATATTTCGGATTATCTCAGGTTCAAAAACTTTTTTGGATCCATGGATGTTCATGTGCACATGATGTTTCCAATGGAACAAGAGCAATTAGAAAAAGAAAAGAAGTTTTACCCCAATCTCCAATCTATGGATTGGCTTGCCTTGGGTAAGGATGAGCAATTCCAATTTGTAGTAAATTGGAATTTGACAAGTAGAAATTGAGGATGAAGAAGGAACTGAATATTGCACATATTTCACCAGATGAATTTGAGAAATCGAGTTCGTTTATTCAAGCCAATATTATGGGCTTGGAAGGAAATGTTTTCCCATACTTTGGTGGTTATATGCCGCGATATTTCGGAAAGCATGAGGAGCTGTCATTGGGATTATTGGATCGGATTGTTTTTAAAGTCAAAGGAAATATAAGGGGTTTATCTCGAAATGAATATGCATTATACAAATCTCTGAAAGAAAACGAAGTTGATTTGATTTTTGCGGAATATGGACCTACTGCCAGTGCGGTATATCGCGTAGCAAAAGCGCTAAAAATTCCACTTCTCGTCCATTTTCATGGATATGATGTTTATCATCAGCCCACAGTTTCAAAGCAGAAGAAGCATTATCAAAAGATCATCGCGCAGGGGGCCACGGCGATTGCGGTTTCCAAGGAGATGCGGCAAACATTGATTTCATGGGGTTTTGATGCAGATGATGTGGTTTACTCTCCTTGCGGGTGTCATACCAAATTTTTAGAATTGTCATTACCATCTGAGAGAAATGGGTTTGTTGCAGTGGGACGAATGGTAGATAAAAAGGCACCGTTGTTGACGATTCAAGCATTTCATCGGGCACTCAAAGAAGGCCTTAAGGATACACTAACGTTTATTGGGGATGGTCCTTTGATGCCGGTATGCAAGCAATATGTGGATGAAAACGAGCTCCAAAAGAATGTCGTTTTTTTGGGATATCAATCCCACGAAGTGGTCCTTCAGGCCATGTTACAAGCCAAAGTGTTTCTTCAACATTCTGTTACTTCTCAGGAAGGTGATCGTGAAGGTACACCTGTATCGATTGTTGAAGCGATGGCTGTTGGTATGCCTGTAATAAGCACCGTTCATGCGGGAATTCAGGATGTCGTTCGTCATGGTGTAGATGGTTTTTTGGTGAGTGAAGGGGATGTGGAATCAATGGCGGATTTTATCTTGCGGCTTGCCAAGGATGCTGCTGGTTGTGAGCGGATGGGTAAGGAAGGTAGAGCCGTGGTTCGCTCCCATTACACCGATAAAATCCATCTTCAAACCATTAATGATTTTATTCTAAAACGCAACAATGGGTAGGCTATTTATTGTTCATATTGGACAATATTTGATACAACCAGAATCAGGGGTTTATCAAAAGTATATGTCCATATACAACAGTCTTCAATCCAAGGTTGCGGTGCATTTGATTGCTTTTACGGACAAAAGCATATACTCTAAAGACGAGAGGGTACAAGTAATACATGCTGACTCAAAATCCAAATGGAGGATTATTGATCAGTGGATGAAGGAGAATTTGAACAGTCAAGATGTCGTTTGGTTGCGATACCCATTTGCGTCACCTGCATTGTTCCAATTGACAAAAAAGTGGGGATCTCAAATGGTGTTGGAACACAATACCGATGAAGCTACAGAAGCCTTGTTTTTGCAGCGAAACGCTTGGAAATCAAATTCCATTTCACCCCAAAATATTTTTAAGCGTTCATGGTGGATATATACATGGAATACATGGGTAGCCAACGCTACTGATGAAACAAGATGGGCAAAGGCTTGCATTCAAAATGTCAAAGGGGGCATTGCGGTAACTTTTGAATTGGAAAAGCGATTGCATGCCCGTTTTAGTGATTATCCAACCCTGGTTCTTCCCAATTGCATTCCACAGGAAACGATGGTAGAATGTAAAAGGCCTATGCCAGGGGATAACAACGTAAAAATTGTCATGCTCATAGGGTCTTATGACTATTGGCAGGGAATAGAACGAATTATAAAAAGCGCCAATGCATACCAAGACAATTGCAATACCATTCAATTGGATGTTTACGGCGCATTGCCTGAAAGTGTGTCCAACGCATTGCGGGCAGCATCGACCAAATCCTTTTTGATTCGTCAATTTCCTGCGATTCAAGGTGATCGGTTAACCCAAGCTTTGATGGATTATGATTTGGGAATTGGAACCTTGTCCTTACATCGAAAAAACATGCAAGAGGCATGCCCGTTGAAGGTAAGGGATTATTGGCGTTTAGGCATGCCATGTTTACTGGGATATTCCGACACCGCGTTACTTCAAAACCCCAATCTTTCTGAGTGGAATTTTGTCATTCCCAATGACGAAAGTGCAATTCCTTGGAAGGAGGTGGAGCAATTTGTGGAGCGTCAAAAATCAATTTCAAATGCGACCCGTATGCAAGGCTATCAAGAATCCATTTCATATGAATCTAAGTCAGCGGAGTTGCTTTCTTTTTTATTCAAAAAATAAACTTCAAAAAAATCTGCACATCCATGGGGATATTTTGAGGTTGTCTTTTGTACCACCAACCCCACTTGCATTGCAATTGAAAATGCGGTTTTTTGTATTGCGCCAGAATATAAATTCTTTCTCCAGACCCTGAATATGCCGGAATGTAAAAGCTTCCTTGTGTTTCTTTTTCCATGGCGTAAATTCTTCCTTCCCAATTCAGGCTGTGAAAGTTGGCATATCTAAACGACAAGCGGTAAGGCTTACCCAAGGGATGCCATTCTACATCTTGAAATGCCAATACTGAAGTAATTCCTGATATGTCATGCATTTCAGCCCTCGCGTGTAATGTCCAATCTTCATCTGCTTTCCAAACACCATCGGCTCGCCATTGTTGGGAGACATGTTGTCCCTTCCATTGGGGGTCAATGCTATCGGCATAGTGCAATTGATATCGAATATAGAATTTTGCATACCTAAATGGTTCAAAGACATATTGCGCGAGGCATTTTTTGTTTTGATTTAATACAATGAAGGGGTTTGTTTTTCGTGTTTGCTCAGTAGTGATTCCCCACAGCAATTGATGCCCTCTTTTGATTGTCCATTCGCAAACACCTATGTGCACAGCGCTATGAAACATTGATGAGGAAGTGCTTTCCCACTGGGATTGCCATTTGGCTCGGATGTGTTTGTTGATTACCAAAACTGCCGAGACCCCGTTTTTGGCAATATTTTTTTCAAGCACGCCTTCGTAACTCAGGAGATGATTACCCAATGAAATGGTTTCTTGGATCCACATTATGGTTGACATACGATGCAATATTCCCATGGAGAAGACCTGCTGTTTTCCTTTGAATTGAGTAGCAAGGATTTTTTCTTTTTCGGGATTGGGTCCGGGAATCGCCAATAGCCATTTCCAATGGTTCATTTGGTGGGTGATTCCAATTCCTCGCCATTGCTGAAGGGGAATACTGGAGGTGTAGGGTTTGATGCGCAATGCGGGTTTTATGATTTGGGTAAAACCCCAGCCCAAGTTTCCAATGGCGGGAGAACTTCCAACAAAGCCCTGTCCCATGATGGGTGAGAAATCCCCGACAATGCATTCCGTATTGTTTTTCCTGTATTGTGCATATCCGCTTTGCCATTGACCACCAATGACCAGCTGCGGTGTGAGTTGCAACAGGGATTGGTTTTTTAATACGGTTAATCCATTGGATGTTTTTTTGTACCGCCCCGTGATGTATGATTTTCGTTGTCCGATTATCGGCTTTCCGCTTACCATCACATGCGGAATCAGTTGTAAGATACAGGAATCCGATAAATTGGGAATTTGATACAATTCATGAACGTGCATTAATTTTCCATTGCTTTGGATGTAAGATTGGATGGCTTCGATATCTGTAGGTTTGACATGTGGCAATTGAAGTAAGGGACTAAGATCACGGGCATGAATGGAGATACACCAATGGGCGGATTCATTGTTTTCCCAATCTTCCCATTGGGGAAGTGAGAAATCATCCATTCCCAAACTATCTGTGTTTTGAGAATAGAGATCCATGACAACCATGCAAAAAGCAAGCAAACAGACAATTCTCATGGACATCATGAAGTCAATCTAAACCAATAGCCCAGACTGGGCCGGACCCATGCGGACTGGTGGAAGGTGATACCTTGTTGTCTTTTGGGTAGCCAATAGGTCACTCCCCATCGCCAACCGCCCATCGGTAAAGAAGA
>Ga0194116_10004491_pt1 | contig 15947 bp, 8 predicted proteins | sample TA2MahsurfametaG_4_FD_148617 | JGI IMG/M metagenome (GOLD analysis project Ga0194116, IMG submission 148617) | Freshwater microbial communities from Lake Tanganyika, Tanzania - TA2015008 Mahale S9 surface | ecosystem: Environmental > Aquatic > Freshwater > Lake | place: Tanzania: Lake Tanganyika...
CCCAATCCCCAATCCCCAATCCCCAATCCCCAATCCCCAATCCCCATAATTAATTCTAAAATTAATATTTAATATTGATAATAATTGAATAAAATATTTTTAAATATTATTTATAGTTTTATAGAATAAGTAAATAACAAAATTATTGAAAATTGCGTATATTATAAGTTTGTGATATCTTATTTAAAATTCTTTGATGGAAAAAAAAGAATAAAATTTTTTAGATTATATATTTTACATAATAAAGAATAAAAATAAATAATTTTTTCTTTATAAAAAATGTTAACAAAATATAGAAATGTTTTCAATAACATTTTGATAATTTCTCTGATGATATCACGTAAATAAGTTAATTTTAAATTTAGTTTGTTTGATTAGAATTACAATTTTAAAATCAGTTTACTGGGTCCTTGCTCTATTTTTATCTTATTATACATTTGCCTACAAAAGTAAGTCCTATAATTTTTTTACATAAATTTTTATAATATAAAATCTTTGGATATTCATAATAAATACAGCATGTCTCAATAAATTCGATGAAATGATGACCAGAATTGCACCTAATAAAAGAATTAAATCAATAAAAATTGGTGTATGTATATATACAGCATTATCAATAATATTTAAAACTTCTATTTTATTAAATTATTGGCTTACATTGGATCAATTGAATGATGGAATTTTATTTAAATCTGAATTTTTACAATTGGAAATATTCGGTGATAAGCTAGTATATAAACCCTCTTTAAATCAGAGCTATATTGCTATGAAATACTTTATATTCGAATTAGTCCTTGAAAATTCAATATTTATTTTTACTTTAATTTTCACATTAAATCAAACTTCTGTTGATTTTAATAATCAAGAAAATGATGTATCAAATAAAAGCATTGTCAATGATAATATTAATGAAAATGCCAATAAAGACCCAAATAATATAATTGAAGTAAATCAAATTCAAAATAAATTCGAAAATAATTTACCTAATAAAATTGATGAACAATTAGACTTAAATTCCAATTTTCCTAAAAATACTTTACAAAACCAAAAAATAAAAAAAGAGCTGAAATCTTATCTTGACAGAAAATTTTTCCTTTATGGATTTCAATTCTTTATATTAGCCATTCTTACTTTATTAAATGTTACACTTCTTAATTTACCAGTTTTTATAAGTTTAATTCTGATGATGGCATTTTCAATATTTCTTCCCAATTCATTTAATTCCTTAGATAGAGTAAATAAAGCATTTGGAATATTTACTTTTTTTATTTTGTCAATAAATTATATTAAAAATGCCGAACTCCTTAAAAGTCCAAAAGATGATTATTTGATAGGAATAATTAATTTTGATGTTGTTAATTCATATACTTATTTCTTATTGTTGTATTTATCTTATATAAATTGCCTTTGCATTCAATTTTATGATATTTCTGATGAAGAATTCACTAAAATTGAAGAAGATGTTGAAAAAAGAATTATAGAAGAAATGTTCCAAGAAAACATTAATTACTTAGCTAACAAATCAGAAAATGAGCTAAATGAGCAAAGCAATAAGATTCAAAATGATAATAATATAATCCTAAAAACTCAATCAGTAGACGAAGAAGAGTTAAATTTAACAACAAAATTAAAAAGTTTTTTCTTCTTAATTTCACCTTTACTCTATAAAGTTATTTTGTTAATTTGGATTTTATTTCACGTTTGTTTAATAATGTTTGTTAATTTTGTTATTTTATTTTTCGCAATTGAAAAAGCGAAAAAGTATTTCAAACTTTATTACTTGATTCCTTCTTTTATAGTGTGTATTCTATTCACAACATTACAATTTACTTTTAATATGAATGGCTGTTTCTATTTTGATAATAATAAAACTTATAAAATTTTAGAGATAGTTGGTATTTATAAAATTTACAAAACTGAAATTACAGAATTTTCAAATTTTAATTTGATCAATACTTATTATGAAGCGAAATTCAGTGGGATGCTTTTTAATATTATTTCTATGAGTTTACTTTATTGCTTTGGATTGGCTCTTAGTGTAAGTAGTGAAGATGAACAAATATCAGCTTCTAAAAAGCAACAGCTAAAGAATAAAGAAGAAAATTTTAACAGTAATAATAATAAATATCAAAAATTAGTTGAAGATAATGAAGAGAAAAAAGAACAAAATGACAAAAATAAAGATGCTCATGTATTAGATGAAGTCGTTGATAAAAAGGATTTAGATTTAGAAGTAAACACAATATTAGTGAATAACGATAATAATCTTAATAAAGATATAATTAATACAGAACCAATAATCAAGGAATTTAATAATGATGAAAATAAAATTGATTATACATTAAAAGAAAACATTGAATCTGGAAAGAATATAAATAATGGAAAACAAATTGAGGTAGAAAAAGATAATAACAACATCACTAATAATAGTAATCTTTCGAATAAGGAAAAAAGTTTTATTGCTAAGATGAAGTTACAGCTTCAGCATTTTTGGATTGAGAAATCATATCTTGGATGTATTGTAATTACATTTATTTGTTCTGTGATAAAATTTGATCTTTTACATATTATTTATTTTGTCTATTTTATAATTCTTCTATGTCTTGGAGATAAAGGATTTAAACCAGTTTGGGATAATCTAATGTTAATCAATAGGATTATCATTATTATTATTTTATATTTTTGGAATATTTTAGCTGTTAATTTCCTTGATTTGGAAAAAGAGACCAATCCAGAAGTTGAAAATATTTTTACATATCTAGGACTCAAAATAAATAAAAATTCAATTTTTTTTCTTGAATATTGGGAATATATCCTCCTTTACTTATTTGGATACCTACATAATTATTTTGTAGTTTATTGGTATATATACATTGTAAATAGTGATAACAAAAACAACATAAATATAAGCATAGAAAATTCCTTGAATAGCTCATATTTAGAAAATGAAAAAATAGCCTCTGTAAAACACATTTATAGATTCCCTGAATGGACTAGAAAAATTACTATAATCTTGGTTGTCTTCTTGATGGTTGAATTAGCATTTATTAGGCCTTTATCTTTTCAAGGATTATTAATTTTTATACTCAGCTTGGTTTTTGTTACAACTAATCTATTTATAATTTCTGACAATAAAAAGCATATTATTCGTGGATTGATTAAGGCTTTAATAATTATAAGTATCATATCAATAGTGCTTAAATATTGCATTAATTTTTCCTTTCTGGTTAATTATTTAAAAGAATTGTTTAATTTAGAAGATTTCATCCCATTAGAAGATAAAGTTAATAACCTTCTAACAACAAATTCAAATAGAATATTAAGTGGTAGCTCTACAACTGAAGAAGAGAGTCTAAACTTTTATAATATTGGAATGTACAATACAAACAATAATGATATTGATAATCCGAATTTGAAAAATTTTTCTTTACAAGACTTTGGTTTGGATGTGAAAAATTTTAAATTAAAGCTATTTATCAATTTTATTATGATATTAGCAATGAAAATTCTTTATTCTTATAGTTATTATCATGATGAAGAAACTAATGAAGAGAATAAAAATGCTAAGAATTCAAAAGTTAAAAAAAATAATTATGTAGAATTCTTAGACCAAAAGTTCGATGATGAAAATGGGCCTAGTATAATAGATTATATTTCAATAAAAATCAAAATTAGTGAAATTGGACTTATTAAAAAATTCCAAGAGATTTTAACTTATATTTATGTATTTATTAGTCAACTAATTTATCTACATTCATGCAAGATAATGTTTTTAGTTGCAGTTTTTGTGTGCGTAAGCATTGAATCAATGATAGGCGTAATTTTATTCGGAGTCATTTTAATATCGCTATTTATGGAAAGACATTCAGGATGGAGATATTCATTTTTTCCTTTAATTCTTATTAGTATTATGGTAATGTCTTTTGTTTATGTTTGCAAAATGAATGCTTTTAAAAAATGGATGACAAAAGATTATGAATGGTTTGGCTTATATAACCCAAAATCCAATTCAATATTTGGAGAAGAATTACCTTATATAATTGTGCTGTTCATAAGTTATCTTAGTAGAATTGCAAATTCTTTTAAAATATATTTTGATGCGTACGTATTGGAAAAAGAAAATAAAGAAGAAAATTTAATTGAACAAATGCAATCTGATAAAACAATAAAAAAAGATAAAGTTTTATCAAATTTTTTCCAACTTAATCAAAATATTAAAAATCTAAAAAATGATGTTAACACAACAGAGTATATAAATGATAAAAACGAGATAATCAAAAAAAAAGTTCAATTTGAAAATTTAATCGATGATGATATAATTAAAGAAAATCAAATAAAAGCCAATGAAGGTATCAAAATGGATGAAAAAAAATCTGATGATATCAATGAAGTTGAAAAAAAAAAAAAAATGGAATTGGAGCAGTTATCATCAATTAAAAAAATCGCGAACTTAGAAAAACATAATGAAGATTTAAAACATTTGGTTAACCAAATTGGGATAGATTATTCAGATAAGAAAAACAAAAAATTCATTGATGCAAATAACAATTTAAATTTAAAAGATCTTTCCTTTATAAAAATGACATACGAAAATGACTCTAAAATTGAATTTAATGAAGTTGATATAAAAGCCATAAGTCTCTTTTCAAAATTTTGGATAAAATTGGATTTTCTTTGGTATCTTTATGGATTTTATGTTGTTCTAATTACTATAATGCTTATTGCATTTATAAAAGTTAATTTATTGAGTCTTTGCTTGATGATATTTGTAGGATATCAAAGTTTCGGAAAATACATCAGAACAGAATTTATTACTGAAAAAGAAGAAAACAATAAAGAAAATTTAAAATTTTTGAGAAAATATTGGTTTTTCTTTGCTGTTTTTCTTGCAATATTCTCTTTCATGCAATATATCAATTACATGTGGTTTCCACCTTCTTGGAAAATCGCAAAACCTTGGGAACATTCATCATTTTTATGTTCAAGGGATGGGAAATCTATTTATTCTAACAATGTGAATTTTAAAAATAATTCTGACTTTGATTATTGTGTAACTGATTGGAAGGCTTGGCTTAATATAGATAATTACAGCACAAAAGATATTTTTTATAATTTTATTTGCCTTTTTATGTTACTTATTTCTAATAAATATCTTACTTCAGAAGAACTTCCTTATAAAAAAAGAGAAAAATTCTTTCCTGAAAAATCGAATAACTTTACTATAGCTAAAAATAGACATACATTTTGGGATACATTGATTTTCATTTCTTTCGTCTATTTAAAATCATTAATTTTGTTTTGTATAATTATTATGTCAATTGTTTATACCTATAAATATACAAATGTTATATATAGTGGGTTTATGTTTATTTCCTTTTATATGCTTTTTAAAGATTCTTATCTTATCAAGAAAAAAAACGAGTTATGGAAAATCGTCCAATTTTATAACTTTTTTGTATTGGTATTCTTTATGCTATTTCAAACTCCTTTTTTCCCATGCCCAATTAATAGAGATGGAAGGTCCTATGTAGGTTTAGATGAATGTGTTGAAGAAGAGAATAAATTATACAAATCATTTTTACTTTTTGAATATCCTAAATACTGGGATGATGCTTTATATATGGTAGCAGTACAAACAATTGGACTCTTAAAACTAGATTTTAAATTGTTAGTAGTTGGAAATTTGTCTTTGTTTTTGATATATATTGTTGCATTAATTCAGCAAATAATATTTGATCATCCTTATCAGTACTTTGTTGATGAATATTTAGGAGTTGAAAAAAATATGAATTGTAAATCTCGAGCTTTTAAATTAGTTCAAGACTCTCATTTAAATTTGAAATGTGAATATAGAAAAATTCACACAAATATGGAAATTTTAGATGACAAATTAATAAGATTAAAAAAAAAAACAAATGAATATGCAAGATTATGGGATCAAAAAGTTAAGCGGGATGACATCAAACAAATTGATGATTCAAATAGAGACAATGATAAAAAAAATGATATAAACGAAGAGTCAGAAGTTGTTGATGATAGATTATTAGAAGAAATTCATATTTTAATAGAAAATGCTCTTAATGAAAATGATTTAGGTGGAGAAGTTGATTACTTTGCTGTAAAAGCGAAAGTTAAAGATTTAAAAAACAAACTTTTAAAGGAGTCAAATCAAATCCAAAAAGACAAACTTTGCATAGATAATGAAATCAACGCTAAAGCTGCCAATGATCATATTAATCAAGAAAATGAATTGGATAAAAATAAAAATTTTGAAGAAATAAATGATGAGAATGTACAATTAATTCAAAGTATTAATTAAATTAAAAAATTTCTATTTTATAATTTATTCAAATTAATTTTAAATAGATAACACTAATTTAAATATAACAAACTTTGCTGCTAAGGACCTAAAAAGATTAGAAGAAGCAAGGGCAGAAGAAAAATTAAAAAATGAACTGATGAAACGGTTAATTATCGAACTGGATAATTTAATTACCCTTCAGAGAAAAAAGGACAAATTAAATCTTTATAAATCTGAGAATCATGGTTTGGATATTGCACTTCCTATATATAAAAATATTATAGAATTGAAAGATTTTAAGGAATCATATAGAGATGAATTAATTTTATTAAAATCTTTATTCCGACATCCAAATTCAAAATTCAATAATAACAATTACCATAGCAACTTTACTAGTTTTAATCCAGAAATAACTAATAAATTGATTGATTTAAATGAGCCAAAATTACAACATTCTTACACAGAAAATTTCTTGTTAAATAATGAGATTAAATTGAATACAGAGAAATATAAATTTGAAAATAAATCAAATATAAGTTTCAGCAACAATAAAGATAAAGATAATAAAAATAATAATTATGATAATTTCAACAATAGTTATTTTAACAATAATGAAGAAATTCATGAAAATCCGAATTCACAAAGCCAATTACCAGAGGAGAAAAAAGAAAAAAATGAAAATTTTAATACAATGCATTTTGTTGCTTTATTATATGAGATGCATAGCAAACATAATAACACTGGATTAGTTAATAATAACTTACATATCCAAAAAGATGGAAATTTGATAAACTATATCCATCATAAATTATTAAAAGCAGTAGACAATATACTTTTAATTGATTTATCTTCAACATCACCTTTTAGAGCAGAGAGTATAGTAGAGGTTTTACTTTACTGGTTATATTCAAAAATAGAGATTATAATCGTCATTGCATTTATTATAAATATGTGTGTTGATGCAAGTGTTATTTCAATGGTTTATCCAATATCATATTTTGGCTATGCTTTGTTAGAGTATCCTTTTACTAATAAATATTATTGGAAATTTCTTACTGTATATTCTCTTATAACTATAGTTTTAAAGTTATTTTATCAATTGCCTTTTATTTGTGGATATCCATTTTTAGCATTTTTCAACCCTTTCAGTGATAACTTTTGTGAAACCTATAATTTATCTGAAACTGATTTTCTAGATAACTTTGAATACTTTTTAGGACTGAGAAAATATAATGGAGAATATTCATATCCAAAAAATGCAGGATTGCTCTCTGGAATTTTATGGGATATAATAATTTTATTTTTACTTCTCTGCAATAGATCTTTATTAAAATCCAAAGGTATATGGAATTTTATTGACATACATAAAGAATTCGAAAAAGTACCAGTATTTATGAATGGAAAAATTTCTCAAAAGGAAATTTTATTATCAGATAATGATATAGAAAAAAACATGATTGATCTTCCAAATGAAAATATTTCACCTATTCAAAATAACAAAAATAATAATGAAAATTGTGAAATTGCAAATAAAATTCCAAATCTTAATGCTAATAAAAATCAAATAAAACCTGACGAAAATAAGAACTTTGTAAAAAATGATGGAATTGAAGAGTATATAGATATAAAAAATGAAGGAAATAATTTTACTCTAATAAAACCAAAAAATGATGAAATCCTTGATGAGCATCATAAGAATCCATTTTCTGTTAGAAGAAGTTTCAAATATAACAATAATAAACAATTTACTTTTGAAGAAAAAATTAGAGAATATTTCGATTCAATATCAAAGTTTTCTTCTGTTTTCTTCAGAAGATTAGCTCCAGAATTGTACTATAATGAGGGAAAACAAATATCAAAACCTGGAGTTGATTATTATCCTCATACATTCGCTTGTCTTTTGGTTATTTTAATTTATACTCTATTTTTCTTTGGAAGCATTACTGGAAGAAACGGTCAATCTTTTACTGACATCTTAGATAAACAGCAATTTTCAAAAGATATTGTTTGGACAACAATTATAATTATAATTATCATTGTCGTTGATAGAGTGATTTACAAATATAGATCTGTAAATACAAAATTTATAACAGATAGTTTGAATATCAAAAAAGAACCTAAGAATAATGAAGGAAATAAGTCATCGAAAAATTTAGATCCCAATAGATCACCAGGCATAATGGTTGTGCAAACACAACCAAATAATAATACAAATAATTATATTCCGATAGAAACAAAAGTAAGTGCTGGAGAATATAAAAGTAATAGGGAATCTGATAATGTATTAAATCATAATTTCATGACTAAAGAAGATGTAGATAATTCTAATTTGGCTTTAATTATTAAACTTATTCTCCATTATTTTTTGTTAGTTTTTACTCATTATTTTATTTTCATTAAACTTCCTCTTACAACAAGAATATATTTCTTCCAAAACTCCTCTTTAATAATTTTATATATTCTATGCTGTATATATTTCTATTTAACATCAATTCAAATAAAATATGGATTTCCTTTAATAACAAAAGGGCAATATTTTGCTTCGAGCACAAAGTTATATAATAGACTAGCATTTAAAATATATAGAAATGTCCCATTTTTATATGAATTAAGAGCAATTTTAGATTGGACTATTACTAAAACTTCTTTAGATTTATTCCAATGGTTTAAATTGGAAGATGCCTACGCAACATTATATGAAGTAAAATGCGATATGGCAATGCGAAAAGATAGGAAAAAAGGTGAAGACAGATGGTGGCTGGAAAAATTCAGTTGGGGATTTTGTTTCTTTATTTTTTTGATGTTTATATTGATTTTACCTATGATATTATTCTCAAGTTTTAATCCAAATCTTGTGGAAAATAAAGTATTAGGAGGAAAATTCTCAGTTAATTTGGAACTAAGGAATCCTGAATTAGATGTGACTACATTTACTTTAAATCTTTTCCAGGTTAATACATTAAAAATTAACAAAATTAAAAATCCTGCTCAATATGCTTATCTGAAAAATACTCTAATTCCTCAAGTTGATGATGTAGAAGAAAGAAAAATTCAAAAAACTAAAATAATAAATTATTCACAATTAGATTGGATTTTATCACCACCAACAATTAGAGAATTATTAACCAATTTAGAAAAAAAATCAGATTGTTTTATTAATATTGAATGGGAATTCAGAAGAGAATTTCCTCCAAATAATAGACATATTCAAGGATCTAGAAGCAATCAACTTTCAAGAGATCAAATTTCAATGTTAAGATATATAATATTTTCTTTGAAGACTCATCAAAAACCCGAAAAATTTAAATTAGATATTAAAGGTAATTTCTTTTTATTGTTTTTAAATTTTTTATGGAAAAATATTAATAATTTTTATAAAGACGCCTTTCCTAAAATTATAAGACTTGCAAATAAGCAATACAGATATGTTAAATTTGATTCGAAACACAAAACCCAACATAAAGAATTCACAGATATTCAACTTCAGTTAATAAAAGAAAACGAGAGAGATATTTACTGGAAAATTAATCAAGTTGATATTAAAAACATAACAGATTGTATATTTTTATGATTTATAAATTAATTTAAAAATTATTTCAATAATTAATTTTTATTTTGATTAAAATTAGCTCCATTTTACAATAAAAATGATGAATTATCCTTTATTCTTATAAATGATGATGTTATTTCAAGCTTTTTTGGCTTTAATTCAGATGGAGGAATGCCTTTATCTATTATTGGTATTTATGCTACACTCGTCTATACTGTTGGAAAATTTATTCGTATTTTCTTTGATAAAATTTCTCAGAGAGTGATATATGAAGAAATGCCTGAACCAAATGATTTATTTGAACTTTGTGAAGGAATTTATAATTATAGAAATAGAAGAGACCTAATTGAAGAAAGAAGGCTTTATGATTTATTAGTAAGAATTTATAGAAGTCCAGAAACTCTTATAAAAATTACTTTGGAACAAATCAACTATAATGATGTGAATAAGGAAGAAAAAAATAAAAAATAAAAAATAAAAAATAAAAAATTTAATTTCCGACTTCTGTTAGTTTTATTTGGCACAAATGAAATTGAAATATATTTTAGGTTCTATTATTTTTTTAATATGATTTCAGATACCATGGCTATCTTTATTAAAAAATAAAGTTGCCTTTATCTCTATTAATGTTAAAAAATTTCATTTCATTAATAATAATTATATAATATAAAAAGACAATAAATATAAATAAAATTCAATTCTATAATAATTAATCAATCTTATTAAAATGAAAATTTATTCTAATAGACAAGATTTTCTTCTTGTAATAAAAAATTTTTAATTTATAACAAAATATTTATTAACTACTTCTTCCGGAAGGATTTTAATAGAATTATAAAGAATTAATTTTTTATTTGAGCTTTCTATAAAAGTGAAATAAATCAATAACTAATATCAATAAAAATTAAAATTTAGATTGAATTACGTACCCTTTGGATTAAACGCTATTTTATATTCGTCCTCTGTGTTTGTGTAAAAATCTTTATATTCAAGATCTCTATTTTAGATATCATTATCTTCAATGAGTGTTAACTTTTTAAAAATCTATAGATTTATTTGATATATTAGGAATTTTTACTCATTAATATTTAAAACTATATTTATTTTCTGATTTATAGCTATCTCGGTCTATTCTTTAGTTAAAAATATTTTTAAATTTGGTTAATAAATTAGAATATCTTGATGTATTTTATTTCTTGTAATGGGCATGAAATTAATTCTTAAATCATATCTTAAACAACTCAAAGATCGATATAGAATGAATAAATGAGATATAGAAATTTAATTTTTTAAACTTTGTAATTTATTTATATTAATATAACTGCGAACGATTAATAAATTACATAAAGAATTGATTTTAGGAAGATTTGTTAATGACTATATATTTTTATTTTATTAAAAAGAAACATAATAATTGTTAATTATTCGATTAAAAATTAAAAATTATTGAATTTGATGTTTTAGTCATTTATATTCAAAGAAGTAAAATAAGTTATGATTAATAAAGCCTTTTTTACCATATTTTTTATTTTCAGATTTGTTGAACAATGTTATTTGACAGTTATCATTTTTAACTTCTGTATTATCAGACTTATCTTTAGTAGTTTCCTTTTCCAGGTAAAAAGTAATTTCTATAAATTGATCATCGTTTCTTGTAATTTCATAGGTTCCTGAATAAAGAGTTTCTCCAAAACCACGCTTCCAATTGTTATCATCATCGCAATAATATTTTCTATTTAATGTAAAAGAACCATCTATATTACAAGAAATTCTATATTCATCTTCTGTAACATAAACTAAATCATAACATAAATGTTGCGAGTACTTATTTATATCAGCTAGTATTGTAATTTCAGTGAAATGTTTTTAGATATCCATTTAGTAAATATGAATTAATAATTAATGGATAAGTATATATTAATATTTTAATAAATATTTTTATTATATTTATACTTAAATGATCATCAAAATTAAGGATTGATATATATATTTATTTGAAAATTATTAATGTTTGTTTAATTTATTACTTTGTATAATCTTATCATTACTCTACTTTAAATAATAAAGAATCTTAATTATTTTTTTTTGAATAATTTAAATCTTAGTGTTGCTTCAATGTCCCTAATAAAATAAATAATTATAAAAAATTAATTTGTGATAAAATAAAAATTCAAGGTAAATAATAATAATTTACTCTCTTGATCTAATTTCCTTTTTACTAGAGCTGTGCTTTATACTATTATTCCTATTTTTTGGAGATTGGGATTTATTCTGAGTATGTTTGGTCGCTGAATTGAATATGTTAGTTGTGGAGTTATTTTTCATTAAACTAGTAAAATTATTTGTTAGACTTTCTTCTCTTAAATTTGTAATTCCAATATTTCTTGAGCTCAAAACATTATTTTCCTTTCCAATCGAAAAATTATTATTTGAATTATCCATATTTTTGGTTGTATTAGAAGCAACAACATTAAAGTTAGTATTCAAATTAGAATTATTAGTAATAACATTTAAATTTAAATTTTGATAAGATTTTAGAGAATTTCTTAATTTATTCTTCGATTGTTCAATTAGATTTTCTAAATCAAAATTTGAATTGTAAGTTTCAATTTTATGTGAATGTCTATAATTATTATTGACCTGAGTCGAATTTTTTACTGAATCTATTCCTCTTAAAGTTTCTGCCCAGGCTTCATTCTGTGGTTTTACTCTCCATTCAAAATAATTTTTTTCGGCACTACTTTTCCTTTTAATATTACTCTTCTTTTTAAAAGATTCTATAGTTTTATTATTAATTGAATCCTTCTTGAAATATCTTTCAACTCTTTTCAGTTCATCATTAAAGATTTTATCAAATTCATTTAAAACTTTTTCGGCAAACTCTTCTTTTTGTGTTACGAGATTATTTACATTATTCATGCTACTAATGTTTTTCAATTCACTATCTTCTTGTATATTATTATAATTGTTTAAATAATTTTGTTCATTAATAATTTCATTACGAGCTTCCACAGGCACCTCATTAAATAAAGTATTATTATTTTTCAAATAATTTAGAATATTTTCTAACTCTTTTTTTTGCCCACAAGAATGAAAATTTAAGATATCCTTGAAAATTTCTTTTAATTTTTCGTTTTCCTCCAATAATAAACTGTTTTGTTCTTTAAATTGATTGAATTTATCTTTATTTTCGTTATGAGTTTGATTGTGGAAATTATCTAATTTAATTAGCTCATTGGTTTTTTGTCTTAACATTTCTCTTATTTTATTTATTTCCTGATAGAATAATTCTTCGGTTTCTGCACCAGTTTCTAGTGAAGACACTCTGTTTCTTAAAAAAGCAATTTCATCTTCTTTCAAACGAAAGTTTTCATTAAGTAATTTATATTCTGATTCTATGTTTTCTTTTACAGCACTGTTATATCTCACGTCATACTCTAGTACAATTATTTGCATAATATAGAAATCCTTCGATTTATTTTTAATAAATCAATTTTTTTAAAATACCATGACTGAATTAATGCTCAGAAAATTATTATATGTAGAAAGTTTTAATAAATTCGAGAAAGCTTTAACTAATTCTGAATCCAAAGTAATTAGATATGATTTGGAGTTTTTCTTATAAATTTACAAATAATAATAAAATTAAAAGATTATTGAAATAGAAAAAACATTTGAAAAATCATAGCTAATCTTCTTACATCAAATTTTACATGATCATTTTTTATAATATCTGATACGAAAATATTATTGTTTCTTAGCAATTCATCTGAAATTCTTATTTTATCGAATTCTAACTCTAAAATGATATTTACCTTTTTCATAATTCATATTCTGATTTTGGGGTTGATTTAATAATCTATTGCTATCCTAAAATTATAATTTATTTTTTACTGGAGTTATGTTATTGACATTATTTATCCCTTGAATTATTTTTTCATCATAGAAATCTAATTACAATCATTTAATAATATGGATTAAAACTAAATAAATTTATAGAAGAAGTTAATTATCAAAGGATAATGCTTACTTTGCTTCTTTTCATTATTTGGTTTTTGAATATAAGTAACTTTCATATTTATTTGCTTGATTTAAGATTATACATTAATTAATATTAAAATATAATAGAATTATTATAATTATGCATTCAGATTTTTATATTTTGATGAAAAGATTTAATTAATTAACTTATTTCAATTTTTATAATTAAAATTTACAAAACTATGTAATCTCAAACTTAAAATTGAAAATTATTCATAAAATATAGCATTTAAATAATTTGACAATCTGAAAATTTTTGAGAATCTATTAAATACTAGGTTTATTTGTCAATATTCTTATAAAATAAATAACTAAATAACTTTAATTATTAAACTATAAGACTTTGTAGTTAAAATAATTTAATAAACTAAATATTATTAATAACAAAAATCCTATTTTTGACTATTTAATTCCTAATATCAACGGAAGATTTAATGTTTTGGTTCGGTAATACTTTGCTCAAATTCAACTCCTCTAATTAAATGTGGTTCATTATTTACATATACATGAGTATATAATTCATTTATTGAAGGCATAGGATCTGTTTTAATTTTTTCAATATCTTTTTCAATGTTCGCTCTAATATTTTTTTCAATATCTTTCAATTCTTTTTCTGTAGCTAATGAATTATCCAAAATTATTTTTCTAACTTTTTCAATACAATCTCTACTATTTTTAAAGCCATCAATTTCATCTCTAGATCTGTATGTAACTCCAGGATCAGACATAGAATGTCCTTGATATCTATAAGTATCTATTTCTAAGAACATCGGTCCATGTTGTAATACATATTCTTTGCAAAATTTGGAAGCTTCTCTCATCATGAATACATTTTGTCCGTCAATTTTTAATCCAGGATATCCTCTAAATTTTGACATTAAAGAAGTTTGATGACTTGCTCTTGATACAGAAGTTCCCATACCATATAAATTGTTTTCAACAGTGTAGATTACAGGTAATTTCCATAATCCAGCCATATTAGCAGCTTCAAACAATTGTCCTTGATTGGAAGAGCCATCTCCATACATTGTGAAACAAACGTTTTTTTTACCTGAATATTTTAATGCGAAAGCAATTCCAGTTCCTACAGGAATCTAAATTATCAAATAAAAAATGAATATTCAAAATTAAAAAATATATTATTTCTTAAAAAAAAACATAAAAAAAATTTATAAATAGTAATAAATATAACAAAATAAATACTTGAGCTCCAACAATTCCGTTTCCTCCATAAAAATTATTTTTTCTGCTATAATAATGCATACTTCCTCCTTTTCCTTGGGTAGAACCAGTGCTTCTACTCATCATTTCAGCAATAATTCTATAAGGAGTATCTCCTCTAGCCATTGTTTGACAATGTTCTCTATAAGCTGTAATTATAGCATCTTCTTTGGTAATACCTGCTTCCATACCAACAGCAATAGATTCCTTAAAATTAAATCAAAAATTTTAAATAAAAAAAATAGTAAAATTCAAATGATTACATTTATATTAACAAATTTTTTAATAAAAATTTTTAAGTTTTTTTTTATTTTGAATTGAGATTCCAGAAAAGATTTATTTTATGAAAAATAAAAGTTTTATAAAAAAAATTAATTATCATTTTTATTATTTTACTTGTCCAATATATAAATGACAAAATCCTCTAATTTCTTGATTTTTATATAGAATATCACTTTCATATTCCATTCTTCTCATTGTAACAAGTTGATTAAAATAGTCCATTAATTCAGTTTTGTTTGTTGTAGTAGTTTTTGGTAATAAATTGGCATCAAGTTCTATAGTTTGGGATTGAGGCTAAAATAAATTAATAGATACCAATTCGATGGTAATTGATTTTTCTGAAGTTGAGAAAGCTCTAGTTAAATTCTTCAATAAAGGAGTGTTTCTGAATTTTGAAATGCTTTTCATATTTAAATAAAATTTTTAAAGAAATATTATATATTAATTAAATCTGAAGAAATTAATTATATTTTTAAAATTTTTAAAATAATTTGAGATTTTTTAAAATTTTTTTCAGAATCAATACATTGGTTAAATTGAGATTCTTTATGG
>Ga0194116_10004493_pt1 | contig 15941 bp, 14 predicted proteins | sample TA2MahsurfametaG_4_FD_148617 | JGI IMG/M metagenome (GOLD analysis project Ga0194116, IMG submission 148617) | Freshwater microbial communities from Lake Tanganyika, Tanzania - TA2015008 Mahale S9 surface | ecosystem: Environmental > Aquatic > Freshwater > Lake | place: Tanzania: Lake...
TAAAGCGCCTTGGCAGTGATTACATCGATATCTACTACTCCCATCAAGATGATCTAGATACTCCAATAGAGCAGAGCCTTGGAGCATATGACTCACTGATTAGGTCAGGAAAAGTTAGATATATCGCTGCATCTAATTTCACCCCCGAAAGGCTGCAAGAATCCCTAAATATTTCAAAGGAGCTAAACCTTGCCTCCTACATCGCATCCCAAGATCAATACAATTTAATGGAGCGTGAATATGAGAGCACTCTTAGAGATGTTCTTGAGAAGAATAACCTTTCACAAATTCCTTTCTATGGCCTTGCCCGCGGTTTCTTAACCGGCAAATACCGACCTGGAGCTAGCGTTGAATCAGTTCGCGCAACTGGTGTTTCAAACGCTTATGGAAATGAGCGCGGCTGGACAATGCTTGAAAAACTGGATCAGATAGCCAAGGAGAGAAAAACCTCTATTGCTTCAATCTCACTTGCTTGGCTTAGGGCTCAGAGAACAGTTGCTGCCCCTATTGCATCAGCAACAAAACTTGAGCAGATTAAAGAGATCATGCCTATAGTTGAATTAAATAAAGAAGAACTAGCCCTACTCTCCTAATTTCTTCTCCGCTACTGATCTATTTGCAAGGCAATCACAGTCAGCTAGCTCTTGAATAAGCTCATCAGTAAGCCGCTTTCCATTTGAGAGAATAACTACCTCGCTCTCTAAATCAATATCAGGGCCAAGGGTTAATTCAATTCCATAATCAGTAGTAAAACTTTCTCCTACCTTCCATCTCTTACTCAACTTTTCTCCTTCTAAAATTAAGTGGCATCACATGAATAACTAGCCAAACCTCACTCTCCTCCAGAGCGAGTATCTCTAACTCCAATCCTCTTCGATCCGTTCCAACCCAACGTAATTTGCTAACCCCGCCTTCAAAAAACAGAGTAGGAGTTGATGTAGCAATGACCTCCCTGACTCGTTGCTTGCCAATCTTATGTTTTCTAGCAGACTTGGTAAATTCGATTCTCACTCCGCAAAGAGTGAATGTATTTAAAGTTTAGCGCTTAAAGGATTATTCCTAACGGTGGATAAGTTAAAAACTCAGGGAGAAAGTAAAATTCACCTACACTCTAAGTAGATGAAGTTGTATTAGCTAACTAACTCCTTGCACATCGCTCTAAAGGCAGCGGTATGAGCTTCAACATCGCTCCTGCTTGTATATGGCGACATAAGAGCCATATTGTGAAATGGAGTAAGAAGGATTCCATCATTAAGTAGGCGCAAATGAATATATTGCTCTAACTCAAAATCTCCTGCTTTTGCCGCCTCGCCCCCGGTTTTTGGAGCGCTTCTTTGAAAGAGATACTCACCCCGAGCCCCAAGGCGATTAACATGCCAGGGCAGGTTAAATTCATTTATCGCTGCCTCAACTCCATCACACCAGAGATTTCCAAGCTCAATCATCTTTATAAAGTTCTCATCAGTTAGAACTTGAGTAAGTGTTGCCTTCATTGCAGCAAGAGATAGGGCATTTCCAGCAAGAGTCCCACCAATTCCACCAGTATCAATTACCTCACGCTCTGTCTTTCTTGCTATCTGTTCTGCCATCTCATAGCTCATTCCAAATGTGCCAGTTGGAATTCCGCCCCCAATTGCTTTTCCAATCGTTAAAAAATCTGGCTTTAAGCCAAGTTGCGCGCTCATTCCCCCTGGGCCAACAGAGATGGTATGAGTCTCATCAATAATCCATAACGCGCCATATTTCTTCGCTAACTCGCCAACTCCCAATAAATAACCATCTTCTGGAAGTACAATTCCCACATTTGTCATTGCAGGCTCCATTAAGATAGCCGCAACGTCGCCAAACTTTAAAGCCTCCTCCATGGCGCCTAAATCATTAAATTCCACAACTCTAGTTGTCAGATCAAGTGGGACAGGCGCGCCAATATTTCCCTCCCGAGTTATCGTTGCTCCAGAGGTCTCTAGCGTTGCAAAGCTCTCATCAACAGATCCGTGATAGCAGCGATCGATAACAATGATCTTCTGCCTTCCAGTTATTAACCTGGCATAGCGAATTACATGGCGATTGGCATCGGTTGCGGAGACAGTAAATTGCCAGAGCGGGAGATGAAATCTTCTGGCAAGTTCTCTAGATACCGCTATCGCATCATCTGTGGGGAGCATTGCAGTCATGCCCTTTGCAAGCTGGTTTGAAATAGCATCAACTGTTGGCTTTGGGCTATGGCCTGTCATAGAGCCAGTATCACCAAGGCAGAGATCGATATATTCATTGCCATCAACATCAATAAAGTGAGCGCCCTTTGCTGATTCAACAAAGAGTGGGTATTTACCAGGCCATTTAGACATCCAAGACATAGGAACCCCGCCTGGCATAACCTCTTTAGCTTTTTCAAAGAGAGCAGCGCTCTTTTGGGTGCGCGAAATAAAACGCTCCATCTCTCTTTGATGAAGGGCCTTTAAGTGCTCTCTATTAATCACTTTTCAAACCTATCAAATCTCTTCAAATACAAAGAGCGCTTCAAGATAGGTATCGCTACTGATTCCAAGATTTGCCGCATCTGGAGGAGCGCTCTGTGGCTCAATACAGACCCCTTCAGGATCTTGGTCATAGACCACCCAATAAGGCGCATCTGATTCAATCTTTATCTGCAATACATCTTCCCAAGAAACTGTTGGCACTCCTCGCACTTGAGTAAAGGCATCATCCCAAGGGGGAGGTGTTGGGTTTATTAACTTTCCAGTTGGCAGGTAATCACTGCCACGTTCAAACATTTTTCCAGGATGAAAATTTATCTCAGCAGCCCCGCCTCTATCAAACTCTCTTGGAAACCAGGGATGAAGCCCCATCCAAAAAGGTAGATCACTTCCCCCTACTTCATACTCTAAAGTCCAACGAAGGGCATTATCAAGAAGTTCAAATCTCTGCTCAACTCTTGCTCCAAGATATGGCTCGGGAAGGTCAAGTGCAAAATAACCGCTTCCTATCTCCTGCCAGGAAGAGGTAGGGGCAAAGCCATGGATTGCATCAGGTGAGGCAAGATTTGTTGGTAGTTGCAATTCTTCTCCCTTACTATTTTTAATTAGACCATCTCTAATTCTTCCTGCCCAGGGAGCCATGGGATACCAACCCCAGGTAAGCACCTGACCTCTAAATGGCAGCACACATTCAATATCCCTAAATCTAAGTGATGAGATCCTTCCCCCTTGATCAACATCAATTTCAAGTGAGATCTCACCGCCATCAATTGCATGGAGAAGGCTCATAGCGCTAAACCTAACTCTTCTTTCCAAGGCGGATTAGCACCGGCTCTAGAGCAGGTAATTCCAGCAGCTTTTGCAGCCCTTTCTAGTACTTGCCTCAACACATCTGCCTTTAGCCCATCTAGACCGTATTTAAAAAGGCCCTCAACAATTACTGCTCCAATAGTGTCGCCTGCCCCAACGCTATCTACCAATTCAACCTTTGCTGCAGGGCAATCAATACGCCCATCTCTGGTGAAGGCAGATAGACCCTTCTCAGCTCGTGTCACAACAACTAACTCGGTACCTCTTGAGAGCCAGTTAGTAATTACATCACTTTCTGAATAATCATAGAGCCAAGAGAGATCATCTTCACTTAGCTTCACAATCTTTGCTTTTTATCCTCTTGAATTGAGAACTTTTTTCAAAAAAATATACATTTCAGTTGCGTATTCAATATCACTACTCATACGCGAAGACTGAAACAAACTATAAAAACGTCCAGGGTAGTCACGTACAAACCTTAGAAACTTAATTGTTAAGCCTCCCTGTGATCGAGAAAAGAGATACCTTGTTATTGGGTGCTGATGTTCTTGAAGTGTAGGCCAAACTCTTAACGCATGGGTAAAAAAATATCCACGCTTAGAGCCAATTAACCCCTTGCAAATTACTTGCAAACCTATTGGCGCTGCTAGATTTGCAACCAATTCTGGTTGATACCCTGCAGAATAGTAATCAGGAGAACCATGTGATCTATTACTTGCAGGGCATGCTATCCAAATGAAACCTCTGTCGCGTGTCATTTCAGACATGATATGAATTGCGTTTTTAACATCGTAGATGTGTTCAAGTACTTGTGAACAAATGACTAAGTCATATTTTTTATTGAATGATTGCACACTATTTAAATCTAGATAGAAATCCAAGCCCGGATCAATTCCAAATGTTGTTACTTCCAAATTCCTCAAGTTTTTGAGAGCAATTACTTCAGGATCACTATTGTTACCACCCACTATCGCCACCTCTGAGATCTCAGAGATTTTAGGCAAAATTTGTTCAACAAAAATACTAGTTACTATCTCTCGCATAAATACTAGATTAGCAGACTTGCAAAAGAATGATTGCAATCGTGTGATCTTTCTGATAAAGTTCAAAAGTCATGTCTATCGTTGTGGTAACCGGATCCAGCGGTCTAGTTGGTAGCGAGACTACTCGTTTTTTTTGTGATCTAGGATTCAATGTTATTGGGATTGATAATAACCTAAGGATGAATTTTTTTGGCGCAGATGGTGATACACGGAAAGTAAAAGAAGAAATTATTGATTTGTATCCTAGCGAATATCGCCATTTTGATTTAGACATAAGAAACAGGGATGAATTGCGACTTATTTTCACAAAGTTTGGTTCAAAAATCGACTTGGTAGTTCATGCAGCTGCTCAACCTTCACATGATTGGGCGGCCCGTGATCCTCATTCAGATTTTGAAGTGAACGCACTGGGCACCTTAAATTTACTTGAACTTGTTAGAGAATATTGTCCAGAAGCGGTCTTCATTTTAATGAGTACTAATAAAGTGTATGGAGACTTGCCTAATTCAATAGACTTTATAGAAGGAGAGTCTAGATTCTCTCCAAAGCAAGGTAGTGATTTTGCCAACTTTGGAATTAACGAAATGTTTTCATTGGATCAATCTACTCATAGCATTTTTGGTGTGAATAAGGTGCATGCAGATTTGATGACACAAGAGTATGGTCGTTATTTTGGAATAAAAACTACTTGCTTGCGTGGCGGCTGTCTATCGGGGCCCAGTCACAAAGGTGCTGAACTACATGGCTTTCTATCGTACCTAGTGAAATGTTCAGTCATGAATAGAAGTTATACTATTTATGGCTATAAGGGAAAACAGGTTAGAGATAATCTTCACAGTAGAGACGTTGCCTTTGCGATTTGGGAAATTTTCCAAAATCCTGGCAAGGGAGAGGTCTTTAATTTGGGAGGTGGAATTTATTCCAATACTTCAATATTAGAAGCTATATCGTTCTTGAAAACTTTAGGATTTAATTTGAACTATAACGTGTCCGATACCCCTCGTACGGGTGATCATAAATGGTGGATTAGCGATATAAGTAAGTTCTCAACTCGTTACCCGAACTGGAGTGTTACACGAAATTCTTTTGAAATCATTGAAGAGACAATATCTACAATAAAAGGCTAAATCCCTGCAATTTTCTTAAGACTTGAAAAAAATCCTCTCGCTCTATATTCCGCGCAATATGGCAAAAATTGAGAACTATTCAAGAAATCAAAACCTGCGTCAGAGCGAACTCTTCCAGTATTTTCGTCGAAAGAATTAACATTAGAAATCAAAGATTCAATATTGGCTTCAGAGAAGATCACACACTGTTCCAAATCTCTGTCATAAGTCAGATTAGGCCCAGCATAGATAACAGGACACCCTGCATATAGAGATTTCCATACTTTTTCACTTATATAATCAATATCATTCTCTATGCAGATAGATGCTCGATAATTCTGCAGTAGTTCACAATCCTGATGCATGTGTCCAACTGCTACGCTATAAGTGTGCCATAAGTCAGAGAAGGTTTCTTTTAAATCGACATCTAAAAGTGACTTATTATTAAGTAAAGCGGCAACTCTTCGCCTAAATTCTAGACTCTTGACAGAATTCCATTCAGAACCATACAAGTCAAACGAGCTAGATGACGCCCTTTCAAAGTATTTAATTATGTCTCTTCTTAATCCATATTGGCTGCGATGGGAGGACGAAAACTTGTGTTCGTTTACCAATACAAATTTTGAGTTTCTTGCTAATTTAACTCTTTTGTATTTTGGAAGTTCCACGGGAAAATCTACCCAAGATGTGAGACCAAGTCGATCCGCACGATATCTTCCCAGGGGCAAAATCATCAAATTCTCTGCAAAGATCCTGCGCCTATATAAGTCAGGTCGGACAACCTCAGGTTCAGCCAGTATCAAGACATCGCGGCTAAACTCCAGTTTACTAAGGTCCTTGGGGTCAACTAAAACCCTTAAGTCAGCTTGTGCTTTATCTTCTACGACTGAGAAATCAAAGTCGAAACAGACTGAGTTAATTGCCATTCGAAATGTTGCAGAAAAACCCTCTAAGTATAGCTTCAACACCGCGTTATCTTACAACACACTATGAAATAAACATTTGATACCGTAGATATCGCAGAACCGATTTTGCAGACGTTAAACCACGCTTAAAACAATGAAAAGGTTCTTTCAAGTATTCAAAGTCTCGAACGCATTTAACTAAGCTCCAAGTCTACAGCTTCAATACAATAATCTTAAAACTGACGGCATTTATTCAAGAACTACTTACCAATCTAGTTAGTAGTAATTTAGATTACACTTAAATGTTAGTAAAATATCTTTTCAAGGACACGATCATAGCGGCATCTCACCGCCATCAATTGCATGGAGAAGGCTCATAGCGCTAAACCTAACTCTTCTTTCCAAGGCGGATTAGCACCGGCTCTAGAGCAGGTAATTCCAGCAGCTTTTGCAGCCCTTTCTAGTACTTGCCTCAACACATCTGCCTTTAGCCCATCTAGACCGTATTTAAAAAGGCCCTCAACAATTACTGCTCCAATAGTGTCGCCTGCCCCAACGCTATCTACCAATTCAACCTTTGCTGCAGGGCAATCAATACGCCCATCTCTGGTGAAGGCAGATAGACCCTTCTCAGCTCGTGTCACAACAACTAACTCGGTACCTCTTGAGAGCCAGTTAGTAATTACATCACTTTCTGAATAATCATAGAGCCAAGAGAGATCATCTTCACTTAGCTTCACAATCTTTGCTAGATCTACCCATCTCTCAACGCTATTTCTATAGATCTCTTTATTGCCTTGAATTGAAGCTCTGATATTGGGATCAAAAACTACAGTTGCGCTCTTACTTGATAGCCACTTATATAGCGCTGAAGCACCTGGCTCTAAAAGGGTTGCGACTGAGCCAATATGAATCACCTCAGCATCCTCTTTAGGAAGCCATGAGGAGTGGAAGTTAAAACTTACAGTTGAATCTAATTTGAATTCATAGCTAGCAAGGCCTGCTTCATTAATCGTTGCAATAGCAAGCGCAGTTGGAAGATCTGAGCGATGTACTAAATCTAGGCTAACCCCACTATCTAATAGCTCCTTTTCTATCGCCTCGCCATAGCTATCACTTGAGATACCACCAATGAAATTAGTTGCAAAACCTAGGCGAGCTAAGGCTTTCGCGCTATTACAGGGGCCTCCGCCCACCATCTCTGAGATTGCTCCCCCAGCTACTGGTATCAGATCAATGAGAGCCTCACCAGCTACCCAGATCTTTTCAACTCTTTCAGCCACTATTTGCTATTTTCATTTCTGGAGCAATCGAGCACTAATTACTTGCCTCACCGCTTCCCACTCAGAAAGCTCAGATGACGAAAATGGGTTCTGACTTGGTTTGACAACATAAAGTCCTGAGAAATAACTTGATTTGAATTGATAGTAAGCGAGTAACCACCTGGCGTTACTTCCAGCTCCAGTCTTTACATGCAGCAAAAGTCCATCATCAACCTCTTTATACTTACTGCCTTTTGAATCTAGGGACAAAAATTCATAGGTTTCAAGATCTCCACTAGTAGTTTTGTATCCGCCCAGCTTGATACAATCGTCTAAGCGCTGTATCAACTCTTTCCGTGCTAACTCTGCTGCCCCAGCGGATTCATACTTAACAACCTCAGTGGAAAGAAATAGGTAAGGCGAACCATTTTGAAAGACTTGCAGCTGTCTTCTAGACACTCGCTTCTTGTCTGAATCATAATTTTCATAACACAAATCTAAAGTAGGGCTTTCAAGAGTTGTTCCTTTTGCTAGCGGTTGGACAATCCAGGACTCTTCAAAGTCATTAAAAGAAAACCCAAGGTCTCTTAATTCACTCTGGCTGCTTTCACTCAGGGTTGGATCTACATAAGGTGCAGATCGCCTAATCTGACTGGTTTGGCCAAAAACCGCTTTAAGCAAATAGGCATCAAATATCTTCAAGTTATTTCCAGATATTCGAGCGGTAGCGCTCTTACCACCCAAGTTTGCTGAATACACAACTCTTTCCTTTTCTGAATCTCCAGAGAAAAACTTGCTCACCTTTTTGTTGTTTATTAAAACATCACCGGTTGAGTTGCCTGCAAATAATGTATAGGCACCCCGCACTGTAAATGAAGCGGAGCACTTACCTTTACAAACTCCGACTTGATTTCCCCCGGCGTCAGTAGAAACCTGCCACTTACCAAGCTTTCTCATCTTGCTCACAGATACCTTACTTACCGTGGCTTCAATATCTGCCCGAAGACCGTTACCTTTGCAATCAAAACTCTCAAAAGTGCCTTTTAGTTTGTTTAGGGGCATAGTTAAAGAATCTGGATTGGAAATTGTTGATCGCGCTATCGAGAAGCCGGTGCTATTGTAGATTCGACTAAGACATATCCCAGAACCTTTATCACTTACCGAGAAATTGACTTTTGCATTCAAACCTAAAGTTCCAGATACGAAGGCCTCTTTTTGAAACTCCGGATAACCTCTATCAATCGAAACTTTCACATTATTCGACCACGCGCTGCGATTACCCCAGGCGTCGACCGCTCTAACTCGCAAGTCATACTCGCCCTCAGGTAGATCTTTTCCTAGTACAGTTCTAGGCGGGGTAAGGGGAAACTTAGGTGAAGGTTGAGAATTTGGTAAATAACTTTCAACTTTTCTTGTGCCACCTGGAGCTTCAATCTCATAGAAAGTAATAATTGAATCTTTATCTTCAAATGTGATTCCTGACTTTAGAATCGCTGCATCTGGGCTAAACCAGGAATTTGGATTCTCAATTTCAGGGGTGGGAGGTGAGACTAAATCTGGAGATCGAGTTACTTTGACTTTTACTTTTTCAAAATCAGAAGTTTCAAATTCTATTTTTGCCACTCCAGATTTAGTCACAAAACTCTTTCCTAAAGGAAGTGTCATTGATCCAGATGCTCTTCCGCTGAGGTATTGGTAGTCATCAAGATTTATTAGCCACATATCTTTTGAAACTCCGTTAGATAATTTAACTCCATCTATGTAATCTGGGTTTGGTGAGACTATGGCACCAGGTGGTGGAGGATCGATGCGATAAATTACTAAACCAGGTTTGCTCAAACCATTAAATGATTCTCTACGATACTCAATCCAATAACTTGCGTCTTTGTCTCGCAGGAATATTGATCTAAAACCTTGGTTTTCATCCACCGAACTGAGTAGAACTTCTTGACTATTCCAAACTTCCTTGACATCCTGACTTTCTAAGAGTCCCATCCGCCATAGATGATAGGTGGACAACGAAGTCCTGACCTCGACGTTTCCCATAACATCAACAGCCCCTCCATACTCAATACCACGGCAGTCATTAAGCCAATCTCCATCTCTTTCCCCAAGATTACAAGCTAACAAATTAGAGTGACCAAGACCGAGCGCATGCCCTAACTCATGTGATATTACAAACTCTTTATCGGTTCCATTAAGAATCATCCCACCTGACCATTTTTCAGATTGGTTTACGGAACTTACAGCCTCCCAAACACAGTTTATTCTGGGTATTAAGACAACTAAGTACCGATTGTTAAAGTCTACGCCTGGATATCTAGGCTGCAAGAGTGCTTTTGCTGCCTCTATATAACGGATAGATGTGTTTCCATCGCAATTGCTTGGCGGTCTTAGTGATATCGAAGAAAAATCCTTGATTCCTAATTTCAATTCATTGCTTCCTTTAGATTTTCTCAGGACTGAATTCCAGTAAGGTAGATTTTTATCTGTTAAGTTTGATGCAACGAGCTCAACTGATGCAGAATTTCTTGAGTCATTTCCAAATGAAACTCCAACAATGTCTATGATTTTCACTACTGGAGCAGAAGAAACAGGATAGATTTCACTTAAGGTAAAAGCGAAGAAAAGCAAACTAATCAAAGACTTTCTCACTATATTGGCCTAACTACCACTAGGGATTGGATCAAAGGTACCAGAAACTTTGGTAAGAGGTACGAATTCGTTATGGAATACGTATTTGATTGTTTTCTCCATAGACTTCGTCTAATGTTCTTTTGAACGAGAGTAGCGAAATTCAAGTGAATTTTCAATGATGTTGATAGTACCAATTGCCACACGGTCATTTTCACAGGGGACCATGCTTTGTGAATCATCAATAAATTTAAACCCCCTACTCTGAAATCAGTCCAGTCTATTTTCTCTCTACCAAGAATCATTTCCACCTCATCGTCCACATCTTCGGGCCACTGAGCGCACAAACTATCTGGATAATCAATCTCACTCAGCTTATGCCACGATAGAGGACCTTAACTCCTGAAAAGCACCGGCATCAAAGACCTTCTCTGCCAGTAAATATTTATCATCCTCAAACACTTTGTTGTATTAAATCTCGGACAGGGTCAAACACACTTCTGATACTTGTCCACAATAATTTTTTGCCAAAAGAAAGCCTATGACCAACCTTCTTGCAATTCAAAATTTAGGTTTCTAATGCCTTCAATAGTGACAGCCCATCTCTTCCATACTTCCATTACTCGAAACTCATTCCACTTTGGTTCAAATACCAACACTTCAACCCCTTTCCGTGAGAGCTTCTTCAGTAATTAGAAATGCCAACCATGAAGACTGGAAGCAACTGATCCAAATTATATATCGTTACTAAAGGTTATCTCAGAATGCTTGCAATTTCTCTGGTTTATATCCTTTGAGCGTATCAATTGTTGAAAGAAACAATAGCTCAGACTACAGAAAGTAGAACTTCACAAGCTGGACAAAATTACAGCATAAAAACTCTTCAAGTTACGGGAATTATAGTTTTTAGGCATTACTGGTGGTGGATCAAGAAGAATTAAGAATTGAAAATCACAATAAACTATAGATTTTGATTGCGAGTTATCTAATCATAATCCATATCTGATGCAATAGCATTCTCGTTTCTACTCTAATTCTGAGATAATATATCTAGTAAATCACTCTCCATCAAAACTCCAAGCTTAATGATCACCTTAGAGTTCTCTCCGTAAAATTCTTCTCTCTTCGTAAGCGCCTCGCCCAAAAAGACACAAGTCTTTCAAGAAAAACATGTTTATCAAAATGACCTAGCTTCCAAAAAATTGGAGTCTTAAACCCAAATCCAATTCTCATTTTTATATTCATGATAAAAATAAACGGACTCATTGATTTTGAGTGAATATGGATGTTTGCAAGCTTAATACTGCTATCTTTCAACCGAATTTCGATGGACCGTATTCCAAGGGTAGATTTAAAACTCATGGAACCCTGCTTGAGCAGATTGGTTATAGACCCTTCCCTAAAATCCAGCTCCCCTCTAAAAGAAAATGGGATTCGAAAGTTTCTTGCATCAGTGCCTATGAAGTACTTTCCAATCGATTGAGCATCAAAGATATATCCTGACGAAGAATCAAGATCTTCTATTTGAGTGGGTAGGACCTTAACTCCGGTTTCTCGGGAGAATTCACCCAGAAGCACCATGTCATCTACATTATCTCTATTCCAATTGTTCAATATATGATGCAAAAAACTTTGTAGAATTTCGGGGTTGCGAATATATAGTATAGATGCACAACCAATTCCATATGCTTGAAGTGGAAATGCAAAATCAACTCTTGTATCAGAAATCAAATTAGACATTGCATCTGGTTGTAATAAGATGCAGTCTGTTTCTAGGTGGATAATGTGCTTGAGTTGATTTGTGCGCATGGCATCGTATAGATAGAAAAATCTGGCCGTGGTGCCATGCCAGAAATATTCTTGCTTGTGGGGCCAGACTTTTTTTATCTCCTCAAATCTTCGGGTTTCTTCACTCTTTTCCATCTTAGAAATATCGATTATGATTTGATCAGCAATTGGGGCGCGATAGTCCGTTATTAGATATTGTGTAATATTAGAATGTAATTTTGACATCAATTTAAAATTATTTTTAGCATATCTTGGCATAGGTCGCCCCACCTCTACCCACATGATCTTTAGGCTCGAAATCATAAGATCTTCATTTTATGCGAGAACAATTCAGTTATGTGCAAATGAGAGTTCTTGCGAAAAGAATCAAGCTCCAAAACTTTACTTAAATAAATTTCTCTAAGTTGATTCGTGTCCAACTGGCTTAACTCTGACCAATCCTCAATAGCAACATAGGGATAGGGAGAGTACGCTGGGATTAAATCTCTTTCAAGAACAACAGGTAGGGCACCTAAATATAGGGATTCCCAAAAACGATGCGTGTCTTTACCATTCCCTGGAGGACATGGAACTAGCAATGTTTTTCTCATTAAGGCATGTATATATCGGGCTGGCACTCTTCTACTCATTTCGAGGCAGCAGTTAGATCTAGTAATCTCCCTTCTTGCCAAAATTCTCTCCTTGGGATTTGTTGCATCATTCCACGCTATAAGTATTCCTATTGATCTTGATTCCACGCTAAAACTCGGTACCTTCCTAAAATCTCTTATTTGGCCGGCATTTCGATATCTTTGACTCTCTAATCCAAGCGGTAAAGGCACCACTCCTTTCATATTACTAGACACATTTACAGAAGCAACCAATTTACAATTCTTCTGTATTTCTTTTAGAAAAGATGCAGTAGGGGGGTTGTCAGAATCGCCAATAACTATTGCTGCCAACGGCTCAAATCGTTTAGAAAGACAAGATAAAAACTCTTGCTCTAGAGAAACCAATAGATTGCCATTTACATAAAGAGTTGATTTATTAGGCAAACTTCCTATACCTGCAAAATCCTCTTGATTATCCATAGTTTTGTCACATAAAAAAGAATAGGTGTCTGAATTCAAATAGGGAAAACTATTGACTCGTTTTTGTCTCGGATACTGAACAAGTCTTCGCACAATCCTATCTTCCGTTGAATACCAGAGTAAACGTGCAGATCTCATCCCTAATTGTCTACCATAATCGATTTAATTTGATGCATTATGTCAGCAGCCAGTTTTTCCAGCACAAAGTTGTTAATAGTCTCTTTAAATTGCTTGCTTTCGAGGTAGTTCTGTGCATTAGCTTGTATCTGTTTCACTAGTGAGTAATCCTTTTGAGCGGCTTCAAAGTACTGCCTAATTATCCTTGCGTCAGGCGGACACTCTATTGCCACCTCAGGAATTCCGAATTCGCGTAAAGGAGGACCCACATAAATAACGCAGCAACCAGCCCACAAAGCCTCAATCAATTTCTCAGAGACATAATCCAGGCTATTTTCTACAACAATAGTGAATTGAAATTTCTCTAACTCGCGAGACTTATCTGGTGCAAACCCCTTGTAGTTTTTAGGCCTTATCCAGAGGTTATCTAAGCTAGACAAATTCATACGGTGGTTCAATCTTGCATAGTGCTTCATTGCACCTAAAAGGCCTTTTACAGTGGTAGCAGCGCTGTTCCAGCCCGTTCCGTAAACAACTATCTCTTCACCGAAAAATTCAATTAATTCTCGCTTCAAAGAATACATTTCACCTTCCACGAAGCTTATTTTATTGTTTTGAAAGACAGCTACTCGAGCGTCGCGCGCTTTAAAGTCCGCCTCGCTAACGCGCGTTACAACCTGCTTGCCTTGTGGCCAATTAAATGGAAAAACGTTTGTCCCTGAAGCCCACTTATTCGATGGCGTAAAAATTAACTCATACCTATTGAGATTACCTCTCCGAAAATTATTTGGCCGCGTTACCATAGACTCCCATAAGACCAACACCTTAAGGGCCCTTCCACTTGCTTTAAATGTTCTTAGCCCGAATTCACGATGGTGATTCATGAAAATTATTACATCGGGATCATCATTTAGCGAAATGAGATCATGCCCATCCGTTGAAAGCCAGTCAAAAAAGGCCTTCCAGGGTTGCTCCGTAGGCGAAAGAAAGTCAGAAAAAGACTCTTGGCGAGTAACAGCTATTCTCATTGGTGCAACCTCTGGGCCATTATTTGTTTAGCTCCAAGAGCTAGACCCGTAAACTTATCTCTATTGCGAGTACTAAATGGTGCAAGAAGTGCTGAATTAGCTATTAACAAAAGGGTCAAAAGCCAGAATTTATACTTCGATAAATATGGTACATCGTATGAAAATATCCTAAATCTATTTTTCAGCCAGTTCAAGTAGTGATCTCTGGCTATAGGCCTTCCTTCAGTTGCCAGATCATGTTGCAAAACAATTGAAGGATCACAAATCAACTTTCCTTGTTTTCTGGCACGCACAGAGATAATTACGTCTTCAAAAATAGATTGCCCGTAGAAATCAGGCTCAAATCTTACATTCTGAAAAATAATTGATTTCCAAGTTGAACATCCTATTAACCAATCCACTTCACTCTTTGTTGTTAGACCGATTGGACTAATATTGATGGCAGCGCTTGTTAAGGCTCCGGGATTACCAGTTATCCCAATCCAATCTGTGAGCCAATTTCTCCTGATTTTGGTTCTAGTATCTTCTGAAGTTTTAGCAATCCCGGATAGGCCAACACAATCCTTAGTCTGAGTCAAACCTTTTAAGACTAACTCAAAATAGTCACTAGGGACCAAAACATCATCATCCAGAAAGCTTATAAAACCTATGTCTTTTGCCTTCTTGAAGTTTTTTAAATAATCGAGGCCTCTATTCCTTTGAATAGCTGCCGATTTGTATTCAGTCATGACTTGATGAATATTTATGAATTCTGATTTCAATTCAGAATATTTCCCTGCATCAGAGGAGTCGACAATAATAATTACATCTGGCTTCAAGCTCACTTCTTCTAGGTTTGCAAGTAATCTACGTAAAAGATCTGGACGGTTTCTTGTCGGAATGATAAGTGCTAGACCTGACTTCACGGCAAATCCTGGGTTTGGTGTAGCCATGGCACAATACTACGAGAGATAGTGACTTTTAAACCGCTCAAGTAGATTGCCTTGCGCCACTTATTCGATAAACTTTTCAGATGAGACCCCACAACTGGACAGTGTCTGAGTTGCTATATTTGTTCAGGCGATGCCTGAAACTCTTGAACTATCGAGATAGGAATTTTGTAGCCCTATACGCCATCATCCAATTCGCTCTAGTTTTGCTTGATCTTTTTGGACTGCTTCTAATAGGCGCTATTGCAGCCATAGCAACAAGCTCAATTCAGGGCACCGAGTTGCCCAGCGTTGTAAAGGGGTTTTTAGAATTTCTGAGTTTTGAGGAGAATCCACCTCAATTTATCGCCGCAATCTTTGGGATCGCAGCTGCCTTCCTATTGATAATGAAATCTTTCCTGAGCTACTACTTTGGACTCCGAAATTACTCCTTTCTTGCTAGACGAGAAGCTAGAATTTCAGAATCCCTAGCTAAGCGAATATTCAATCAAGAAATTGTTTACTTAAATCGATTTACAACCCCTCAGTACCAGCATGCCTTGACTAACGGTTGTTCGTCAGTAATGGGGGGAGTTATTGGGCAATCTCTTAGCTTGCTAGCCGAGCTAGTTCTTCAGATAACCATGTTAGTTACGCTGTTCTTATTCTCCCCAATTCTAACTATATTTTCACTTTCTTTCTTTTTGGGCTTATTTCTGCTCTTAAATAAGTTCCAAGGTGAAAAGGCTCGAAAGTGGGGTCTAGGTATGACACAAGCAGATGTGGAAAGCAC
>Ga0194116_10004511_pt1 | contig 15908 bp, 14 predicted proteins | sample TA2MahsurfametaG_4_FD_148617 | JGI IMG/M metagenome (GOLD analysis project Ga0194116, IMG submission 148617) | Freshwater microbial communities from Lake Tanganyika, Tanzania - TA2015008 Mahale S9 surface | ecosystem: Environmental > Aquatic > Freshwater > Lake | place: Tanzania: Lake...
TCAAAGGCTATTTTTCTTACACAAGCATGAATCCAAGCTTTCAAATAATTTCTTTTGAAGAATGCAATGCAATAAAGCAAACTAAGAACAAGTTTTTTTTGCGGAGAAATAGCAGCTAAAATTAGATTTTTTATTTATATTAATTATTTAACTAAAATTACTTAACCCCTTATTAATGAATGAATAGAGATACAAGCATTCTAAACCGATGAGCAGACTACTCTTCACATATTCGAAAAGCTCTACAGGTGTATCGTCATATTTTTTCGGATCTTCATAAGTAGTTGAAATCCTCATACTTGCTGACGGAATAAATGGACAATTTTGTTCTGCCTCTCCACATACCATTATTGCTATAAACTCGTCTTGAGCATTAACCTCGTGTGTTACCTCTTTAGAAAAACATAGCAGAGGTGCTGCATCGTTGTAATAAACCTCATAAAACGGATTTTCTCCATCACTTATTTTGTTTATTTGAAAACCGATTGATTCCAATGCTTTTATTGCGCTTGGATGAAAAGAAGTAACCTCTACTCCTCCTGAAAATGTTTTTACATTTGGTACTTTGTAATATGCGGCTGCCACAGCCGACCAAATTTGCCCAAAATGACTTCTTCGTGCATTGTGCGTGCAAACATACATCAAGTTAATGTCTTTATTTTCACGCACTTTAATTTGAATCTCACCTGCAATTTTTTCTAAAATTTGTTTTCTTCCTTGTGAAATCTCATTGAATAATTGAGCTAACACTCTACATTTTTCATCAATGTCATTAAGTAGCATTGGAATTTATTCTGGCTTTGTGATAATCGCCAGATTATCAAAGTTAATTAATTAATTAATGTGCATGTATCGAGTATCGCAAAAAACATTAGCACGACTTAACACTAAATAATTCTATTATCTTCGTAGTGATTCTATAAATTCATGGTATGAAAATGTTGCGCTTATTTGTTGTAATTCATTTGCTGGTTTTCTCTAACTCATTATTCAGTCAGCAAACAGGAGGAATTTTCTATATTTCTTTTAGGCTCGACGAACTGCTTACCAACGATGTCAAAGTAACTTTCAATGATAGAAATTTTTTCAGTGCTTACGCTGAGGCACCGATTTTTCCTCAGGATTTAGTGGATTCAATTAAAATAGCCATTGAAAAAAAAATGAGCGAAAAGTTACAGGCAAATGTGACTTGTATGTATCGTGAAAACAAAAATGGTAAGCTTATCACTACAATCGGATTGGCTGGAGAACTTGAGGGCATGCCTGTCGATACAAAATCGGCTGCCATTAAATCAAATGAACGAGATATTTATGTTCGATTTGATGTAAACGTAAGCTCATCGGGGGGGTACACCGTCACCTTGGCCAATAATTCGAAATCAAAATTTAAACCCATGCTATCAATTCAAGCTTCGGCCTTTGATGCAAGCGGTAAGCAAATTTTTAGCGAAAAAAAAACCGTCAAGGATTTTGGTCAATTGAAAAGTATAGAGAGAACGAGCGCGGACGGTTCTGTTACGGTTCGTAAGTCTGAAATATTATACCCTGAGGACATTTACCTTATGTTTATTCAAGCCTTAAGTGAATTCTAAAATCCGAAGATTTTAAGTAATATTTTATCTATCTTTGAGGCCTTAATTAAAAAAGTATGGCGACAACCGCAGACATTCGTAATGGTTTGTGCATCAAACATAACGATAAATTGTTTCAAATCATCGAATTTCAACATGTAAAACCAGGTAAAGGTCCCGCATTCGTGAGAACGAAAATGCGTCAAATTGAAACTGGAAAAGTAATTGACAACACTTTTTCGGCAGGGCATAAAATCGATCCTGTGCGTATTGAGAACCGTGAATATCAATATTTATATCAAGAAACTGAATCATATGTATTTATGAATAACGAAACATTTGAGCAAGTCAACATCCCACTTAAAATGGTTGAAAAACCAGGATTCCTACAGGAAGGAATGATCGTAAATATTCTATTCCACGCAGAGGAAGAAACTCCACTCGTTGTCGATTTACCGATGTATATTGTCTCAGAGGTTACTTACACAGAGCCAGGAGTCAAAGGTGATACAGCTACTAATTCGATGAAACCGGCGACAATTGCAACAGGTGCCGAGGTAAAAGTTCCTCTATTCATTGATAACGGCGAAGTAATCAAAATTGATACGCGAACAGGTGTTTATGTTGAGCGTGTAAAAAGCTAAATCCTTTGAAAAATACGGCACTTACAAGCAAACACATACTTCTTGGAGCCAAAATGGTTCCTTTCGCCGGATACAATATGCCGGTGCAGTATGAAGGGGTGAATGCAGAACACGAAACAGTACGAAATGGTGTTGGTGTTTTTGATGTTTCGCACATGGGTGAGTTTTTATTGTCCGGTCCAAATGCACTTTCATTAATACAGAAAATTTCCACTAATGATGCATCCGTTCTGTTCGATGGAAAGGCGCAATACAGTTGTATGCCAAATGGTAAAGGAGGAATTATTGACGACCTTATTATCTACCGTATAGATGCAGAAAATTACTTTTTAGTCGTTAACGCCTCAAATATTGAAAAAGACTGGAATTGGATTTCAGAACACAACGATTTAGGAGTGAATATGAAAAATTTGTCTGATGAATATTCTTTATTGGCAATTCAGGGTCCAAAAGCAGCTGAATCGATGCAATCCCTCACAGATGTTGTGCTTTCAGAAATGACATACTACACCTTCAAATTCGGAAAATTCGCCGGCATAGACAATGTGATGATTTCCGCTACCGGTTACACGGGATCGGGAGGTTTTGAAATCTACGTAAAGAATGAAGACGTTGAATTACTTTGGGACCGTGTTTTCGAAGCCGGAAAGAACTGGGGAATTAAACCAATCGGTCTAGCTGCAAGAGATACTTTGCGTTTAGAAATGGGATTCTGTTTGTACGGAAATGACATTGACGACTCCACCTCTCCTCTTGAAGCGGGATTGGGTTGGATTACAAAATTCACCAAAGAATTCGTAGACAGTACTTACTTGCAGCGACAAAAAGAAAATGGAGTATCGCGAAAACTCGTAGCTTTCGAAATGATCGAAAGAGGCATTCCTCGTCACGACTACCGGATTTTGGATAGACGGGGAAGTGTAATCGGTAAAGTTACGTCAGGTACCATGTCGCCTAGTATGAAAATCGGTATTGGATTGGGTTATGTGACCGTTGAACATGCAACACTTGACAACGAACTTTACATCGAAATCCGAGAGAAAGGCGTTAAATCAAAGTTAGTAAAACTTCCTTTTTACAAGAAATAAAAAAAGCGGCTGGGCCGCTTTTGATGATCTCTTATTTCTGTGTTTTATACCTTTCCAAGCATTTTCTTCTTTAATTTTTCATCGGCAGGTTTCGTTCCCAACCAAATTGACCACAGTGCTTTTTTGAAATCCAAGTTACCAACAATGCCTTTATACTGTCCATTAATCATTACTGCAATCCCTTTTTCTGGTTTGTATATCAAAAGAATGTCGTCCTTATTTTTAATCTCATTCGAAAAATAACTTTTAAACATTTTTTTCTGCTCCTCCGTTGCTTTTCCATGACTGGCTTTTGCGAACCCCTCAGCAACAGATTCGTTAAACTTATCGCGTGTTACTTTACTCGAAATTATTTTGATGTTGATGGCTTGCATCTCATCTGCATTAATAATTTTATTGGCATCAGCAGATTGATCTTTTAAATACATGGCCCCAACGTATAAGTCAAAACCATATTTTTGTCTTAACCCTGCTCCGTTGAATGATAAAACTTCTCCTTGAATAGCCAATTTCTTTTTGAATGAGGCGCCTGAAACTTGGATATCTTGGGCATTCGTAAAAACACTAACGAATAAAAAAGCAATACCTATTAATTTTTTCATGATGGAAATTTTAATGAATTTATCAATTAACGTGCTAAAGTAATAAATTATTGAAATTTTAGCTAATTTAGTTCAAACTATTGATTATGGGCACTTCTTTTATTTTATTTCTTATTGGCGGAATAACACTAACTGTATTGGGAATATTCCTACGCAGGGATGGAAAAAAATCGTCAAATGCGAAAAATCACGGATATGGACTTGTTTCCATTTTTCTTGGCTCCTACCTGCTGATTATTGGTTCAGCGCATTCTTTTCTTCGCAAAGCTGCATGGACAGACGATAGTTTACAGCTTTTTCTTTACATTCTCTCAGGAACAACACTCTTATTTGCAGTGATGTTCGGCATAAGCCTTTTGCTTCATTCGCTCAAGTCATCTTCAAAAATTGGCCTCATCAGTGCAGCTATTTGGACTATTTCCGCGATTTCGGTAGCAGTCATTTGCTTTTTCAAAGTTTCAAGTATGAACGATGGGTGGACATCAGAGAGGCAAAAAAGTTTTATTGATAAGTGCAAAAGTGAGGACAAATATGATTGTGATTGTACGTTAAAAATTATCAAGTCAACCTATCCCAATCCGGAGGATTATAATGCTGTAATCGATGATGAAAATAAGAATTCTGCCGCTATTAGCGCATTAAAAGATAAATTTAATAGCCAATGTCTGAAGTGTGATTCGGTAAAAATGAAACGCGAGACACTAACCATTGAGTTACCAATTTAAAGGACGAACCTCAAAATTTAAAAGAAAAAGGTCAATTCTTGACCTTTTTTTTATTCAGTTACCAATTCTCCCTCGCTGCGCGCGATGACTGCTGATGCCAAACAATTTCCAAGAACATTTACAGAGGTCCTCGCCATATCCATAAGTGCATCAACAGCTAAAATAATACTGGCTTTTTCTGGGTCGATTCCCATGGAGGCAACTGTTCCGGCTAAAATCACGAAGGATGCCCCCCGAACTCCTGCCACGCCTTTACTTGTGAGCATAAGTACCAAACAAATACTAATTTGTTGCCCTATAGTTAAATCCATCCCACACATTTGTGCAATGAATACCGAGGCAAGAGATAAGTAAAGCGTTGTGCCGTCCAAATTAAAACTATACCCCGTCGGAATCACAAATCCAACAATTTTCTTTGGAACACCAAATTTCTCCATGTTTTCTAAAGCCTTTGGAAGAGCAGCCTCACTGCTCGCAGTAGCAAAAGCAATGGTTACTGGTTCCGTAACCGCTTTTATAAACTTGGAAATGGAAATTTTCGCCAGTAAAGCGATGGGCAAGAGCACACCGACCACAAAAACGAGCAAAGCAACATATAAAGTACCCACTAACTTCATCAGGTTGTATAAAACATCAACTCCTGATTTTGCTACAGTTGAGGCGAGTGCTCCAAACACAGCAAGCGGTGCGACATACATGACTACATCGGTAAATTTAAACATCACTTCTGCTAAACTTTCACTAAAGTTCAACATTCGCGTCTTGTGATGAACATTGGTAACCATACCCAATCCAATCGCAAAAATTACAGAAAAAATTACAATCTGTAAGACTTGATTTTCAACAATTGATTTCGCAAAATTTTCCGGAAAAACCTCTACCCAATGGTCCTTTTTATTCAGCTCCATGTTCACAATGTCCTTTTTCATTAAAGTAATAGTAGATTGTAATTGGGCATTATTTTCATTCGACTTAAGCTGAGCTAATGAATCTAATAAATTCACTAATTTTTTGCTCCCATTGATATCATTCGCAGTAAGACTGAAGGCCCTATTCTTTTCCGACTTCCCTGCCTCTATTTGAACATCTTTGCCAGCTTGCGATATGTTTATAGCCAAGAGACCAATGACCAAGGCCAATGTGGTGACAATTTCGAAATACAAAATACTCTTCAGGCCAATTCTTCCCACTTGTTTTAAGTTGGAATGCCCTGCAATTCCTACCACCAAGGTTGCGAAAATAAGAGGTGCCACTAAAGATTTTATTAAGCGTAAAAATATTTTACCAAAGCGCTCCATTTCTAGAGAAAATTCCGGGAAGTCAATGCCTACCTCAACACCGAGAATCATGGAGGAAAAAATCCACAGTGAAAGCTTTTTTTTCTTGAATGAGCTTATAAATAAAAAGGCGATGAGCACATATCGGATGGAAGCGAATACATTTCTGTTCACCTCAGGTAAAGCGCTTTCCAACATAAATATAAAACCCACGGTGAAAAATGCAAACACATACCAAAAAATAGAAAAGGTGTTAAGTCCTTTGGTCTCCTGCATGAAACAAAAATACAATTTAATTGTCGTTTTACAATTCGTATATTTGGGACAAAATTACGACATGGCTATATCCGATAGAGAATTAGCATTTAACTTCAACGAAGATCAGATGCGCTTAAAATTAAGCGCCCTCGAACAGGAATTGGCAAAAGTTAAAGAAGGCGGAGGAAAAAAAAGAATAGAAAAACTTCACGAAAGTGGAAAGTTGACCGCCCGTGAACGAATCGATATACTTCTTGATGAAGAAGCTCCTCGCTTCGAAGTTGGCGCTTTTGCCGGATTTGGCATGTACAAAGAACATGGCGGCTGCCCATCAGGAGGCGTTGTAGTTGTCATTGGCTATATTAAAAATCGCATTTGTATCGTTGTCGCCAATGATGCTACAGTAAAAGCAGGTGCTTGGTTTCCAATTACCGGAAAAAAGAATCTCAGGGCTCAAGAGATCGCTATGGAAAATAAAATACCGATCGTTTACCTTGTCGACTCTGCAGGTGTTTACTTACCTCTCCAAGATGAAATTTTTCCTGATAAAGAAAACTTTGGTAGGATATTTCGGAATAATGCCATCATGAGTTCAGAGGGTATCCCTCAGATTGCAGCGGTGATGGGAAGTTGTGTTGCAGGAGGTGCGTATTTGCCTATAATGTCAGATGAATCGCTTATCGTCGATAAAACCGGGACAATCTTCCTAGCCGGATCATATTTGGTAAAAGCAGCAATTGGCGAATCTATCGACAACGAAACACTTGGAGGAGCAACGACTCAGACAGAATTATCTGGTATTTGTGATTACAAAGTACCTGACGATAGAACATGCTTGGCTACCATACGTGACTTAGTCGGTCGTTTGGGGAAACGCGCAGAGGCAGGATTTGATAAAATCGAAGCATTCGCTCCGAAATTAGAAGCGTTCAAGGCCTACGGAATTTTACCCTCAGACCGATCCAAACCATATGATACCAAAGAATTATTAAAATGCCTTGTCGATGCATCAGAATGGACCGAATACAAACCCACCTATGGAAAGTCCATTATCACAGCATACGCAAGAATCGAAGGTTGGAGCGTTGGAATTGTAGCAAATAATCGAGAAATCGTAAAGAATGCCAAGGGAGAGATGCAATTTGGCGGTGTAATATATTCTGATTCAGCAGATAAAGCGGCACGTTTTATTATGAATTGCAATCAAAAAAATATTCCGCTCGTCTTTTTGCACGATGTGACAGGATTTATGGTTGGTTCAAAAAGTGAACACGGAGGCATCATAAAAGATGGTGCTAAAATGGTGAACGCCATGGCCAATAGCGTTGTTCCAAAATTTTCCGTCGTTTTAGGAAACTCATACGGTGCAGGAAATTACGCCATGTGCGGAAAAGCATACGATCCTCGCTTAATTGCAGCTTGGCCTACAGCCGAAATAGCCGTTATGTCCGGTTCTGCAGCAGCAAAAACTCTTCTTCAAATTGAGGTCGCTACTTTGAAAGGAAAAGGAGAAGAGATTACACCACAGCGCGAAGCTGAAATTTTTAATAACATAAAAAATAGATACGACGAACAAATTTCGCCATATTATGCGGCGAGCAGGTTATGGATTGATGCTATCATTGATCCGGCAAAAACCCGCGAATTTATTTCTATGGGAATCGCCATGGCAAATCAATCGCCTGTCGACAAAAGATATAATGTTGGTGTAATTCAAACTTAATCCTATTCACTATCTAACCAAGGTTCGGATTTTTTGCCGTTAAAATAAAACGTATAGCCAAAACCAATGGAGAAGGCACTGGAATTCGATTTGGCAGTCTCTTCCTCATAAATCCCTGGGGTGTTATTGTCACCGCTTGAAGATGTTGCATAAACCCAACTCCCCTCTCCAACCGTCCAAGGTTGAAATTTAAAATTATAAAATGGAAAACCCAAAACTAATCTGAGGCTACTGTTAACATCCGTGGTAATAACATAGGAAATCGTGGGCTCAATGAATAAACCGTCCATGCGTCGAAAACTAATTCCTTGGGATGCTAGTAAATTACTTTTCACAAAAAGTTCAGAGTAACCTATTTTTACACCAATATCGGTTCCCATCCGTTCTGACCAGAATTTTTCATGCCCTATTTTAAGAAATACAACCCCCTGGTGAATTCCTCCGAGTATTTTTTGCGTTACTCGAAATTGATTGATGGCATAATAGCTGTAGTTCATTCCAACACCAAAACTTAAGGCATTTTTCAGTGTATATTGGTAATAGGGTGTAGCACTCACTACCCCTTGCATGATTTCCCTAAAAGGTTTGTTTGCGGTGCCATTTGGCAAACATAACTCAAAGGTGAATGAATCATCAGGATCAATTTTCTGAGCACTTGTTTGCGTGGCACTTGCTAATAATAATGATAATAATAGTATCCTATTCATGTCCTTTTTAAAACGAAAACTTCATATGCTCGTTGCCTTTTTTTTTCTAAAAGTAGCCATTAAACCTTTCACATATTGTGTGGACTCTTTTTCCAAATTTAGACAATAAACGGGAATCACTAATCCCAAAAATATTAATAACCATTTCATTAAAATAGGAATCATTACGTTTGAAAATGCGATGGATTGGAAAAGAAATGAATCCAAGGCAAACATCAGAGAAAAAAATAAAGTAAAGTAAAGCAGTAAAAATAGCTGCTGCTTACACATTGGTTGTAATTTGTAGTAATGGAAAATATACCAACATCTGAGTATATTGTATACCACGTATGCCAGAGAGGTGGAAATAGCGGCGCCGATGATACCGTAAACAGGTATTAATAATAGATTTAAATAAAATACACTGAGACAAAGAAATACAGAAAAAATTAAATCGTATTTATATTTGCGTGATGTTGAAAAAATAGTACCATTTAGCCCGCAAAACATATCCACCATTCTGCCTATCATAATAAATAGAAACACATAGATACCCTCGCTGTATTCAGGAATAAAAGAAAAAATTTCTTTGATCGGAAACCAAATAACCGAAAAACTCAGAATAGCAAAATACAATCCTACAGAACTCGACTTAGTGTACAGATTTTGTAGAGCAGTTATTTCTCTGTTCTTCCAATGTAAGGCAACAAGCGGTGAACTAACCCTGATAAGAGACCGATATGGTACCATAACGGCACTTGTAATGTATATAACTGTGGTATAAACAGCCGTAGCTTTGAGACTGATGTAATGGGCAATCATCATCGCATCCATCGAAATTACAAGCAGAACAGCAAGTGTATTAACGTAGCTGAAACTACTAAAGTAGAAAATTAACCTGCGGAATCTGTTTGAAACCTGAATGGACTTTAGAGAAAGCGTTAATTCTCCCTTTTTTATGAGATAGAAAAAAAGAACAGCGGTTGGTAAAAAGTACAATAATGCGTGAAAAATAAAGAATTGATGAAACCCAATACACTTCAAATAGAGCAGCAACAGAAGCAACATCACCATCAAACGAAGCATTATCTCATTCAAGAAAACAGAAAGCACATTGTTGTGGAGGCTTCTCAGATAATTATCAAAAAGGACATAATAAACGTGTGCGACACCAATTGGAATAATCCAAAGGTAATATTCAACAAATAAAGAGGATTTATCATCATACAAGTAAACGATGGTATCACTAAAAATAAATACTACCAAAGACATTAAAATAACCCCAAGTAAAACAATAAGAACATTGAGGAAAAGGAAGCCATAATTACCGCGACCATTGTGAAAAAATGGAAAAAATCTCCAAACACTGTAAATGGTCCCTAAATTGGCAAATTGTGAAAATAACAACCCGACTGTAACGGTTAAATTTACAAGTCCTACCTGCTCCGGTGACAGTAGGATCAAAAATAAAACGGCTTTATTCACATATCCTAAAACCAAACCCACCGATGACAAAATGGTGGTTTTTAGTGTCTCGCGTTGAACTAGCCCCATTCCATCAGTAATTGCCTAAAAACACAGGAAGCCGCATAAACGTTTGTTCAAAATATGGACTATTTGCATAAATAAAATATAACTGATCCCATTCACTCGATGCAAATGAAGAATCGGTTCGGAGTTTTGTTTCAAAAGCTGATTTTAATTTGGGGTCCTTGCTAAAAATCTCACCTATTTTGTCCTTGAAAACATACGTTGAAAAATATTCTTTTTGTTGCAGGTACGAATCAAAAAAGTTCCATGCAGTAAAAGAATCCTCTGCCTCAGGCCATAATACAGCATGCACAAATAGTGATTTTTCCTGACGGGTTGGAATTATCCAATCACCGCTCTTTAATTTGACCGCTTGCTTCGATGGGGGTGCAAGTTTAACCTCAGTATGTTTAAAATGCCCCTCATAGGGTTTATTTAGACTTTTAAAGTCTTTTACAACAAGTACCTCAAGATTCATTATGGTGTCCATGTTAATTTCTTTGTATTCAATTTTGTTGAGTGCTAGTATTTCTTTGGCTTTTTTCTCTTGTCCACCAAGCACATAAAAGTCTGGTATGTTTAAGGAGTCTGCGGTCAGATACTTATCGAAATGTGGAATGTACTTTTCGTATGGCTTTGCACGATTATAATTTAAGTATGCTGCTTGGGTTAGATCATTTTTTAAATACTCTGCTTCATATCCTTTAAACCAGATGGAGTCTTTCATTTCCGATAAGGTAAAATTATAGGAGAACGTTGATTTTTCCTTTGCCCAATTTTTGGCCTTTACCCTCTCGGCTTCAATGGTTTTCGCGTGCCCTCCCATCCAACAAATCAATTCATCCATAAAGTCGTGTGTGGCCTTTACTCTTTCAGGAAATGGTTTTAGCATATGAGTTTCCACTGTAAAACTCATGGTATTGAATAAACTTGCATAGCCCATCGCATAACGAGGTAAATCATTGAAAGCAATAATTCCCTCTTCCGGGGTTTTCCCTTTTAATTCAACATATGGAAATAACTCCCATTTATGTTTCCTTAGCACTTTTGTGAGATAGGGAATCAATTGTCCGTAAGTAAGTTTCTTGAGACTCGGAGCAAGGCGCTCCTTCACGGAAGAAATGTAAGTTAGGGTGTAGGGATAGTCTGCCCCATTGCTCACGTGGTTGTCAATGAATACGTCAGGATCTAAGGCATGAAATATTTTATAAAAGGTCCTTGTATTCTCCGCGTCAGACTTTATGAAGTCACGATTCAAATCAAGATTTCGCGCATTTCCACGAAAACCGTATTCCTCGGGGCCGTTTTGATTTGCTCTGCTGGTGGAGGATCGGTTGTACATTCCACCAACATTATATCCCGGAATAATGGCAATAAGAGGTAATTCAGCCGTTATTTTACCTTTATTTATCCAATTTTCCAACCAAATCAAACAAGCATTTACACCATCGGGTTCTCCAGGATGAATCGCATTGTTGACCAATAAAGTTGTTGAATTCTTGGCTTTTTCAAAAGTGAGCGTTGAGTCTCCTGCCCCGTTTACAATAATTAAGTAAATGGGTTCACCGTAATCCGATTGTCCCATTGCATACATTTCCACCTCCGAATGAAGCTCGCTGAGTTGTGACAAATGTAAAATTAACTGGGAATAAGAGGGGGTAGTATTTGAACTCCATTTTCCTTGGCAAATAACTACATGAGTCAATAATGAGAGAAACAAAGTAAGTAAAAAATATTTTTTAATCTCCCGTGCCACTCTCATTAAGATTAGATTTTTTGTTGGAAACTTCGAGTTTCCCGAACTTATAGCTTACTAACAAATAATACCTCCTGGTTAACCACTTAAAAGTTGAGGTTTGTTCAAAAGTCGGACGGTCAACCATGAAATAAAATCCCTGAACATTAAAAATGTCTGAAACCCGCGCTCCAATCGACCATTTTCCCTTTGCCAAGCGCTTCTCTAAAGCGATATCAGTCGGCCCTTGTCTTTGAGCGATGCCTTGAACAGTGATTCTCTTCCCATTATATGTATGACTGACCTGCAGTACTGCTGATTTTTTCCAAAATTCTATGGACGTGTTGAGTTTGAAATTATGAAAATACCCTTCCCTGTTTGGTAAAGAGGATTGGTTGGTCAGGTACCATATATAATTTCCATTCCATGAGATGGAGGACCGCCACCAAGAGTTTGGCTTGAAATTCAACATTATATCTGAACCTAAACTATGCGTTTGAGCAATATTCATGAATGTGACTGCGCTTGTATTGTTGTCATAAAACTCTTTCACACGACTAATCACACCTTTGGCATTTCGGTAATAAAAACTCGAGGACACATTGTAGTACTTTCGTTCGTGTGCGAAACTTAAGTCGTAAGAGTCGGTATATTCCGGTTTGAGGTATGGATTTCCAACTCGAAGGTTGAAAAGATCTGAATAATTTGTAAATGGGTTCATATCCACGGAGGAAGGACGTGTGATGCGTTTACTGTAACTCAAACTTAAATTCGTTTTAGCATGTAGTTCATAAAGTAAAAAAATGGATGGAAATATGTTGAAATACGGTGCATTATTGATTTCTTTCCCCTCAGAAACTAAATTAGGTAATTGGTAGGCCTGCTCAAATCTAAGCCCACCTTGGTACTTAAATTTACCCAACTGTTGACCGAAAATACCATAGGCGCTATATATTCGTTCTTTATATTGGTATTTAAAATTTGCCAATGAATCTTCAAAATAATTATTCAATAGTGTATCCAATGTTTCGGAGTAGGTAACAACTTGTTGGTTGCGAATAATGGCTTTGACTCCCATTTCTATTCGCGCAGAAATTTTTGGTATTATTTTAGTCAGATCTGCTTGTACACTTGTGATATTGTTACCTTCTTTGTTGTTCAAGCGCTGTTCTAAGGGTTTTTTTCCTTCCTCAGGAAAAGAATCCACATCAAAATAATTTTCTTTGTAGTAGCCTTGAATTCCTTCTTTTCCGAGGGATTGATTTGCATCAAATACAAAACTGCCCAATTCGTTTTTAAAATCATGGCGGTAATTTACGTTAAAATCAAGATTTTGCTGTTGGGAGGGATCGTAACTAATGCGTTGCCAGAGCGCTGTTCTTTGACCCAAAGAATCGTAAGTTTCATTCCATAAATCTCCAGTCCTGTCTCGAACACCCATGCTTCCTGTTGCCGAAAACCCAAGTATTTGTCTATCTTTTAAGTTAAAATCTACACCCGTTCGAAAAGTATGTCCGGTATTAAGGTCAGAACCAATTCTGTCCTGATCTAGTATAAATCGGCTTCCGTCGGGATTTAATTGGTTGAGGTTTGAATAATTATTCCGGAAGCCATCTAAATAGCGATAACTGTATATTCCGTAAATATTTGCAGGACCGCTTCTGTAACTTAATGACAAATTGGTCTCTGCAACAGTTCCACTGCGGATATTTCCTGTTCCCAAATTGGAGGAGATTGCTCCGTTGAATCCTTTGAGTTTATTTTTCTTTAGGACAATGTTGATGATTCCAGAATTACCGTCTGGATCGTACTTGGCAGAAGGGTTAGTGACAATTTCAACTCGCTCTATTGAAAAGGCAGGAAGTGCATCTAAAAGGTTACTGCCATTGCCTCCTGAAATTGAACTCGGCCTTCCATCTATCAATATGGTGACGCTCCCCTCACCTCTCAGAGAAATTTTACCTTCCTGATCTAAATCAACAGAAGGAAGCCGCGTTAAAATGTCATTGGCTGTGCCACCCTTCACGGATAAATCTTCACCAACATTGTATATTTTTTTATCTATTCCCACCCTCAAAACATCTAAATTGGCCGATAAGTTCACCTCATTCAAACTACCCGTTAGGACGCCTAATCGAATTACTGAACAATTATAAAACTTAGCAGAAGCAGAAATCACCAGTTGCTTAGAATAATACGTTTGAAAACCTGGTCTTGAAATTTTTAGTATGTAGGTGCCGAAAGATAAATTTTCAAAGAGAAATTTCCCCAACTCATCCGTGTATACTGCGGCACATTGGGTCGAATCCGCTGCTTTCAAAACACGAACAGATGCATATTCTAGAGGCAGTGAGGTATTATCGTCTGTAAGTTTACCCAAAATAACCCCACCATCTGTGGAATTTTGAGCGACTAAGAGGCCATTAACTAAAACAAAAAAAAGCAGGTAAATTAATTTCATTCGGCACAAAATTACGATTTAAAAAACAAATTTGGAATTCTGTTTTCTTTGTATTATCTGACTTATTGTCTATTTTTGAACTTATAAATGTTCCAAGCGTTGTGCTTATTTTTGGGTTATCCACTTTAAAATATTTATCGACGGCCAAAGTTTATAAAAGCGAGAGTAAGCTGACATGTTTGCCCTGTTAGAAAAATTCAATAGTTAAATTTTGAATGAAATATAATTTATCCGAAATCACAGAACTAATTCGAAATCGAAGAACAATATATCCAGAACAGTTCTCCGAAAGAAAAGTCCACAAGGAACAACTTGAATTGATTCTATCAAATGGTCAGTTTGCGCCCACCCATGGAAACACCCAACCTTGGAGATTCCATGTATTTACTGAAAAAGGATTAGATAAATTGAGCACTTTCTTAGGCGAGACATATCTTGCCGTCATCCCGCAGGAAAAACAAAATACACAGAAATTAGCAAAACTTATCCGCAGACCGAAACTATCCGCTGCAGTAATCGCGGTTTCAATGAAAAGACAAGCCGAGGAACTTATCCCTGAAATTGAGGAAATTGAGGCGGTTGCATGTGCAATTCAGAACATGCACCTTACCTGTACAGCATACGGAATTGGGGGGTTTTGGTCAACACCAAAACTAATTTACCACGAAAAAATGAATGCATTTTTAGGACTTGAACCTAAAGATAAGTGTCTTGGCTTGTTTTATGTCGGTTACCCAGCGAGCTCATGGCCCGAAATTGCACATAGAAAACCTCTGGAGTATAATGCTAACTGGATAACTGACTAATTTGAAGCATCTATTTCTAATTTATTTTATTTTACTCAAGGTTGTGCTTGCACACGCCCAAAAAGAATACAGGGAAGAATTCAACGAAGACATTCCACTTTATTACGGAATGCAAATGCGATTAATTATTCCAGGATTTGGGAGCAATGTGCCCATTTTTTTGGAAGATTCGATGTATTCATCTTCTTCAAAATTCCTACCCGGCTATTCTTTTGGAGGTTCAATAAGGCGTGATTTTGAAAATGGATTTAGTATAGAAGGTGGGATAAACTTTACACAACGCCACTTGCATGTGCAAATGGAAGTACCTGATTCATCCATTTTACTTGAGAATAAGATGACTTTCATAAATTATGAGTTTCCTTTTCAAGGGTTGGTATTTGTTAGGTTATCAAAATCCATTTTTGGATTTGCAGGATTAGGAGCTTCTCTTTTCTACAAACCAACGAGTGTACGCGTAGACAACTACACCGACGGTAAAAGTAATTTTGTTCACTATGGCTACGCGCCATCGAAGTTTGGTGCTGAAATAAATGCACAAGCCGGATTCGAATTCCGAACGAAACAAGCCGGTTTCTATTACCTCGGCGCTTCGGCAAAAATACCTCTGGCAGCGCTCTTTGAGTACAATGGTTTGTATTTTTACGGTACGCAACTGAAAGCCAATGATTTCAAAAAAGTTAGTGGAGCTTTTTTATCAGTAGATTTTCGGTATTACCTTCCTAAAATTAAAAATGCCGGTCAACAACCGCTCGTTAATCCGATTGAATAATTCTATTTATTCCCAACTGATTTAAAAGAT
>Ga0194116_10004513_pt1 | contig 15905 bp, 21 predicted proteins | sample TA2MahsurfametaG_4_FD_148617 | JGI IMG/M metagenome (GOLD analysis project Ga0194116, IMG submission 148617) | Freshwater microbial communities from Lake Tanganyika, Tanzania - TA2015008 Mahale S9 surface | ecosystem: Environmental > Aquatic > Freshwater > Lake | place: Tanzania: Lake...
AGTAATAAATGAGTGTTCATAATTAAAATCTCTTTTCTTAGGAACCGCTAATAAATGATCTTTAATTATAGACATTTAAAATATTCAAAAAATTGATGATTTAATTTTTTAGAATAAATTATTTAATCAATTGATACTAGTATTTTTATATTAAATTAATCTTTTATTATAAATAAATTAAAAAAATTGTTTATCGAAAAAAAGTATGATTAATGTTAATTCTTCAACAACCCTAAAAAAATTAAAAGTAGAGCTTGATTTTTCAGGAAAAACTATGGGAATCGAATTCGAACCATATAAAACAATTGCTCAATTAAAGGAAAAAGCAAGAAAATTATTTTTTATAGTAAATTCAGAAACTAAACTTTTTCACACTAATAAAGATCTAACTGCTTTCGAATCAATAACTCTTGGGGAATACTTTAAAAACAAAAGCAAAATTTATTTAAAACTAGTTCTGAATTCAAATATGAATAATAACTTAAAAGATTCAAATATCCAAAATAAAAATGATAAAAATTCAAACATTAATGATTTGAAATCAAGTTACATATCGAACTTAAATAATAGTAATGATAAAATTAACATCAAGGATAAAGATAATTCTTTGGGTTTGATTAATGATGAAAACAATAACACAAATTTAATTACTCTAAATAATTCGAATATAGGTATTGATATTAATGATAATAACAATAACAATCGAATTAACAACGTAAATATATCTTCAAAGCAGAGAGCAAAAAGTAATTTAAAAGCGAGAGATAATAGTGATTCTAATTCGATAAATTCTACTAAAAGTTATTGTGAATGTAACTCGAAAATGGTGAAATCATACTATTGTAGAGATGATAATTCTTTCATTTGCAAAATCTGTAGAATGGATGTAACGTTTTTTTTTCTCAATATAAGTTCAACCTTAAAATACCTTAATTGAATATAAACAAAATTAATCAAATTATAATGAATTTTTTTTATTATAATTTAAACATATCTAGGAGAAGCATAAAACTCATCACGCTTTACACATCGATTTCAATAATTTAGAAGAAAGTATCAAACTTTACGCAATAACTTTACAAGCAGATATTTCGTTAGATAGAAAAGCTTCAAGAGGTTATTTTCAAAACTTTCAGTCGCAAAAATTTGTTGAACCAAGCAGTAGAAAGGAGATGATTATAAGAAAACTTGATGAGATTGAAAGAAAGCAAGAAGAAATTTTACAAAAACTTCCAAAATTTGATCCTCAAAATATTGATAATATACTCAATGAATTTGATAGGAAATCTGCGAATACAAATGAAGAATTAGAAGAAATTCTAAGTGAAATGCATAGTAATTACACTAAAAAAAAGAATAAAATTACCATGGATAACTGTATTGAATACTTTTCAAAGATAAATTCTCGAGAAAAAGATTTGGAGGTTTTAACAAACGATTTAAAAAATTATAAAATAAATTTTCGAGTTCATAAAAAAATTGATGAATTGTACAAAATATTGGAAAACGCTTTAGATGATGTTTTGAAAAACCAAACTTTTTCTATTGAAAATTTCAGCAGCAATAAATATAAAAATTCCAATAATAGCATCTTGAACAATTCAAATGATTATGCAAATTTGTTTAATGAATCTTTTTTGAGTGTAGATATGATAAATTCCATGAAAAACAACTTAAAGGTGTCTAAAGATAAAGATTTAAATAGCAGTTTAATTAATAATAACAAAAATATTGATTCATATGTAAAAAATAAGGATGATAAAAATCTTTATGGAACAAGCAACAAGAATACCAAATTGAATAAAATAAATTTGAAGAATAAAAGTGTTGCGAATTTGAATAGCAAGATTAATGTTGAAGCTATAGATAAAATAAATGGTGAAATGACCGAGAAAAAGAATAACGAATAATGTTTAACATCATTTTTAACGTATTTTAAAATTAATTCAAAACCAAATGAAAAATAATCCATAAAGTTTTCAAATTTTAAAATATTTGTTTTTAAATATATTATATTGGGAAGACTGAGTATTATTAATTTATCAAATATTGCGAAATAAAATAAATTAATATGATTTAATTATTTATTAATTATACTAATGAATAATTTTGCTACTATATTTTCTTAATTAAGAAAAATTTTTTATTTAAATTTATCATAATTAATATTAATACTTGGTTTATCTATTTTATAATAAATGTGATTTGTTTTGATTTTTCAAGATAAATTTTAATCAGTTATTTTAATCTAATAATTTTAAGTTAATTAAACTTAAATAATTTTTCAATACAACAATAAATAGATTTATCATTTGTTGAAATATAATAATTAACTTATTAGAATTTCTTTAAATATTATGCTAATGGTTTGTTTTTTACTACAACAAAACTACAATAATTGCAATTATTTAATTTTATTGATATTAAATTTAATTAATTAAGTAAATTTAATTGCTTAAAGCCTAAATTTATTTATTTATGTAAAAGGGGATTAAATTCAATAAACGGGTGACATAATGCTTCTACAGCAGAAAATCTTTTATTGGGATCTAAATGCAAGCATTTTTCAAGAAAATCTTTAAATAATACAAGATTTTTTTCATCTTCTGTATTGCTATTGTAAGAAGTCTTTAACATATGTAGTAAATCTTTAGTTGGATTTTGTGGAATCTCCAATTCTTTTATATATTCTTTTTTCGAAATGTTATCAATTTCATGGCTAAAAAACTGTCCTTTTTCATTAAAATAATGGTTTGTGAATTGTCCTCTTTTCAAAATTTTCTGTGGGAATTTTCCTTTAACTTGCATAATCAATTTAATCATTTCATTATTGTTTCTGCCAGGAAAGAGGATTTTTCCTGTGTAAATTTCGTATAAGGTGCAGCCTAAACTCCATATATCGATTTTTGTATCATAATGACAACCTAATAAAATTTCTGGAGCTCTATAAAATCTAGATACCAATTCGCTTGTAATTACTATTTCATCTTCTCTTAATGCACTCCCAAAATCACAGAGCTTTATCGTTTTGTGGTTTTTGGTTATAACTGTGTTGTCTGGTTTATCTAATTATTTATTAAAAAAACTTTAACAATTTTTTTCTTATTAAGTAAATATATTATATTTAATAACTTAGATAAATTGAATTTTTAAGTTAAGAAAAACTTGAATAGGTATTAATCCCCAAAATTATTAAAAATTTAAAAAATTATGTTACAATCTGCATGGATTATTTTCAGTTTATGCACTAGTGCGAAAGCAATTAGTAATTGTCTTGCGAATAATTTCACTAAATTTAAGCCAATACCTCCTTGATTGCTTTTAGATTTTAAAAAATCTCTTAAATTCATATCACAGAGTTCAAAAACCATGCAAATATGTCTTTTTATTTCAAAAGTATTTACCATCCTGATGATAAAAGTTTTATCTAAAAAATTTTAATTTTTACTGAATATAATTATAGATATATTTATCTAAAAACAAATTTTAAATTACCATGTTTATCAATTTCATTAAGTTTTTTAATAATATTCTTTTCCTTTTCAGCAGAAATCATCATTACATCAATATTTCTTACAATCTTTATAGCGTACTCATGATTTGAAATAATATCGATTGCTTTAACTACTGTACTAAAAATGCCTTTACCACATATCCCAGTAACTTTATATTGATTGTTTATTATTTCTCCAAGTTTAGGAGTATAATATCCAGTATTATCTTCATTATATGTGAAGATATTCAAACTTTTCTTTTTGTTAGGATCTATACCATCTACCGGAGTTTCAGCAAACATATCAGGAACTTTATCTTCTTCATCTTCTATATCCATTTCATTTTTATTTTGAATTAGAGAGTTTTCTGCATCTTTTTTAATTTGGAATTCGGAGTACTCATAATCGTAATTTTCTATTTATTGAATATTTATATAAAAAAAAATAAGTTGCAATTAGATTTCAATTTAAAAATGTAAACAAAATATAGCTTGATATTTATTTAATTATAGTAATTTACAATTTCAAAAAAATTTTAATTACACAAAACGATTATAATAATTTTAAGTAACCAAAAAAAATTAATAAATAATATATTATACGTTGTTCATAAGCTTTTTCTCTTTCTCTTTCAATCAATTCCAATAATCTTTGATTTTCTTCTGGAGATATTTCTTTCAATTTTAAATTAATGTCGATATCAGTTCCATCTTTAATGAAATCTAATTCCTCTGCTAATTTTAAGTCAAGCTGAATTTCATTTTCCTTATTATATTCTTCATCTTGAGCTTGATCTTCAACTTTACTGGATGTTTCTATATCAATACTTTTTTCTAAAAATTTTATAATCAATTTTTCATTTATTTTAATTTTATCGTGTTTCGAAAAATTATGTAATTAATTTAATTTATTTGCTTTAATTACTAAAAATGATTTTTCATCATCACCAACTTTAATTTTATTATTACTCTATTATTATCATTTTTTACTTGGATGTTTTATTAAGGTTTCTTCTTTTTCTTCTATATATGAATAATTGTCTTTATTAAGATTTTCATTCATTTGTTTAATTTGGTCCAAACGCAGTCTTCTCATCTCTCTTTCTTTTTCTTCTTCTTTCTGCCTCTGCTCATCATCAAGTAAATTTTCAAAATCCATATTTTCCTCTATGGAGATGTATTTTTCTTCTAATTTTCTTTTACTTGAAGAATTTTTTTCTGTTTTAGAATAATTCTTTTCTTCTATCTTGCTTTTAAATTCTGTTGGAATTTTGATCTGATCTGCTTTTAATGAACCTGTTTTATGTTTTGTTGAAAAGCTCATCGTGTTTAATTTGTTTAATCCGACTGGGATTTTAATAATTTCACTTTTTTGATGAGTTGATTTTTTTTCTTTTTCAATTATCTTTCCTTGATTATCCCTTTTTAATCTCTCATTCCCTTTTTCCCTTTCTTTTTCATGATATCTTGACCTTCTTTTTCTATACGAATTAGATCGTGATCTGGAATAGGATTTGCTTTTTGATTTGTATTTTCTAGAATGTTTTTCTTTTTCATTTTTCCCTCGTTTGCTTTTTTTACTTTTGCTTATTTTTTCTGTTGAAGAAGAATGAGATCTAGAATGCTTTTTTGTTATATTTAATTGCGTTTCCTTGATATTAGTTTTATGAATTTTATTTCTTCTCTCAGATGCTGAAGATATTGATCTAGAATGCGAATAGGAAATAGAACGTTTATGTTTTTTATTATTTTGGCTTTTTTTTTTATGTTGCGGCGATCGGGAGCGTGATTGTCTTGCTTTTGAATTAGATCTTGAACTTGAATTATCTTCTAAATATTTCTTATCAGAAAAATGAATTTTATAAAAAATTTAAATTACAATCTTATGGCGAAATCATTTTTTATCTGCTGATTTCAATTCCTTCCGATTACAAATGAAACTAATTACCTTTTCTAGACTTTTTGGATTCGTTATTAGAAGAAATTTCGCCTTCTTCAATGTTGTCGCTTGTTCTTTTCGAATACTTGTCCATATTTTTCAAATTTATATAAATATTTTTATTTATATTTAATTAGTCTTTTATAAATAAAATTTGATTGGAGATTGATTGTTTTTAAGAAATTTTTTGAAAAAATGAAAATAGAAAACAAATAATAGAAGAATAAATAAATATCTTCAAATTTTTTTGAATTTTATTAAAGATTATATTTTCTATTTAAAATAATTGAAATAAATTAAATGTTTAATTTACAATTACATATATAATTATTAGTAATAAATAAATAATTCAATTAATATTTAGCTTTAATATTATAAAGGAAATAATGTTCTCTTAATATTAAGTTTATATAGATTAATTTTACTTATCCGAATTTTTGTGATTATTCCTTTCATAAGAATGACTAATTATTACCAAAAAATTATACAATAAGAGAAGAAAATGATATTCTATTTACTTTAATTTGCTAACATACTTATTTGAGTTAGCATTTGATAAATTTTTTATTTTAGAAGCAGAGCCTAAATTATTTAGTTTAGTTGGAGAAGCAAAATTATTGATATCTCTTGTCCAAAGATTTTTTGTTAAATTATTTGGATTTTCAATTTTACCAAAGGGTAAATTGATTTGATTAAATTGATTATTTTTCATCAATATTCCTTTATTATTTTTAAAATTATTAAAATTGGTCATATTTAACTGGCTTTGAAGTCCGTTATTGTGATTTATTTTTATAGAAGGCTGATTTAAAGTATCTTTCCTTTTAAAAAATTTAGGATTCTCTGAATTTTGCTTCTCTTTTGACATTAATAATTCCGAACTTAATCTGATTTTCTTTTCACTATTAATAAATGAATTCTTTCTAATTTTCTTTTCAGAGTCTGAAACAGATTTTCTGATAATTAAATTAAAAAATTACTAATTTTCCATTAAAAATAAATTTCAAATATAATTAAAATAAATCCGAAAAAAATTCAAAAATATTGTTTGTAAAAAAGAAATTACATTCTCTTTTGCTTATTGTTACTATTAATCAAAGGCAAATTGTTGTAAATTGTATAATTTTGAAGAATATTTAAAGCAGTACCTTTTGGCTTTTGGCTGCTATTAAATATACTACTATTTACAGTATTTGGATTAGAATTAGAATCGTGATTTGAATTTGGATTATTCATCGATGATGGTCCAATTGTGCCATTACTTGTACTTATTAACTTTTTTAAATAATTAAATTTATACCCTGCTTTTACTTTTTTTCACCTTTAAAGGAAAACTGTCTTCTTTTTTAGTTTCAACTTTATTTAAGACAGTAAATGTATTGTAAAAAGTCAATTCTTCACTAATTTTTATTTTTTCTTTTGTGAAAATTTCTCTTAATTCAATGTTTTCAGAATTTTTCTTTTTTATTTCTTCATTTAATTTATCAAAGTCTTTTAAACTCTGTAGTAATTTTTAAATTAGTATAATTTTTCTTTAAAAAAATTTATTGACCATTATCACTTTACCTCAATTAATTCTTTATCATTAACTTCATTGTTTTGAATTTTTTTTCTTAATACTTCTAATTTTGAAAATACCATGAACTTTATTTTATCATCCATAACTAAAGGGAAGAAGTTTTTTATTAATTTCAAAAGTTTTGGTAAAATTTGGTTGTTATCATTAATCAGTTTCATCAGCTGCTCAATTTGCCCTTTATCAAACAGGTATTTATAAGAAAAACTCTTAGCAAGTTCTTCAAAAAAATTTAAATATAATCTTCTATTGTAAAAATTTTTGCTTGTTAAAATTTCCACTTCGACGAATTTAAGAACATCTTCCCAAATTATTTTACTTTTAGATATTTTCGCCATTATTTTAACTGAATCAGTTCTTATTTCAAAACAATCATTTATAAATAATTTTTTCGCAATATTGAAAATTTTTAGAATATAATGGTCAATGCATACATTATTGATTTTATATAAATGATCACATTTAAGAATAAAACTTATTTTTTTAATTAATCTCCAATCATTATTATTTTTAATATAATAATTTACAAGCTCTTCTAGCTTAGGAATTGTGTTAAAAATACATCTAATAAATTCTTCATTTTCATTTAAATCGCTTAAAGATAAAATTTTTTCAATATTGTTTAAAATTATTTCAATAAATATTTGATTTGTAGCTTGAAAATTGCTATTGTTATTGATATTACTACTGGTGTTATTTTGTAAATTAATCATTGAGGAATTCAATAAATTGATGATATTATTATTGTTTAAATTTGTATTATTAAAAAAATAATCACAATTATTCTGGGTTTCGAATAGATAAAATATTTTGGGGTAAACTAATTTGCTGAGTAAGGCTTTCGGAGTTATTTCTAGAAACTAAAAGAATTTTAAATTTTACTTTAAATTTGGTTAATTTCCTTTAATTTAAATATATACTTTATATATATGCTTGTAATAGAGTTTTTTATTTTCTATCATCTCTGGACTTTGAACATTGTTTTCGAGGTTTGAATTATTAGTGGTTCCTTTTGAAGGGTTTTGAGAATTAGAGTTATTGTTTTGAAAATTGCTTGTGTATAAATTGTTATGCTGAACAAATGAATCTTTTGGAGATGCTAATTATGTAAAATTGAAATTAAATGTCTAATAAATTATTATAACTTAAAGTCTATTTTCGTAAAGCTCTATATAATTAATAATTATATTTTTAATATTTAATACACGAATTTATATTTTACATTCGATTTTTATATTAAAAATTTTTTTCTTTTTATTGTTTTATGAAAATTTCACTTTCTTGATTTGAAAAAATTTTTAAAAGCTATACTTATAAGTCATTTACGTTAAATAACATTTTTATTTTCGGGAAAAAAAGATATATTATACAATATAATCATATAAAAAGAGCTTTTTACGAAAACAGTAATTGAGAAATCGATCTCGTTTCATTTAAATTAATATATTTTTTCTTACTTAAACCAAGATTGATATGAGAGTTAATTGGAACACTTTGATTTATCAGAATTAAATTAGTAGCAGTTTGGTTAGAAATTTTGTTTTCTAGGTTATTTAAATTCAAAATAGAATTTATTCCATCATTTAATATTTTTGTTATATGAAGAATTAAATCAGTCATAAAGTTGCTTTCATTATGGTTTTTGAAAACATTATTAATTTCCATAATGTAATCCAAATACTTTTTGTAATTGACCTTGCCTAATTTATACGGTATATTTTCTTTGGAATATAGTGAACATTCTTTATCAAATATTAAAACATTCTTTTTTATGTAATTTTTAATTAAATTTGAGTAAAACTTTTCAATAATATTATTTTGAGAAATTTCTTCAATCATAGTAAAAAATACTTTTTCTCTATAACTGAATTCCTCCTTTTTAAATTGTATTTCAAAGAAATTAGAGAGCATATTGTTATAAAAATTAAGAAATTCTTGGTCTGTAAATTTTTGAACGTTTTTAAATATCGAGATTAGGATTTCTGTTTTTATAATAATGTCATCTTCATTGATGTAGTTTTCTAACTTTATTTTAAGTAATAAAAAAATTTGACTTGAAGATTAATATTTAAAAATCAGTAAATAAATTAAATTTTCAATACTATTTTCATAATATTTTTTGTGATTTCTGTATTGCTAAGTGACTCTAGAATAAAACGAACCTGATAAGAGAATTCTATTCTAATTGCGATATCCGAATCAGAAGATAAGATCATAATTCTTTTAAAAAGCTCCTCATTCAAATTAAAATGTATCTATGAATTATTATTAATTTCTAAAAGATTTTTTAATATTTTATATAAGGAAACTAATAATTTGAAATTAAAAAAGCTTACTCTTATTAAACATGTACAAAAAAACAAACTATATTTTCTCAGAGTATTTTTCTTCCCGAAACTCCCCATAAATGAAACTTTTTCAATAATTTCATGATTAACTAAGATTTTTTTATATCTGCTAAGTGTCTCAATAATATCATTAAATCCTTTAATATAATATGAAGTAAGATCTGTTTCCGTATTTTCAATTATGTCTATGTAGAATTTTAAAATTAGATTTATAAGATTAGTGTTGAAAATGCTATTTGAAAATGAATTGGTTTCTGGATGATATATTATTCTATCAATTATTTTGTTGATTAATTTTCCAAGACAGTCACTAAATAAAAAAGAAAGTGAATTATCCCAAACTTCTATATTTTCAATTATAGAAGAGATAGTGCTTTGTAAAAGTTCATTCTCAAGATTCAAATTTGGTAAATCCTTTAGCAACTATATTTAAATAATTAAATCATTTTTCTTTAAGTATATTCCGTCAAAATTTTCTTTAAAAAATGGCTTAAAATAAGCTATAAATGAGTATACTTAATTTGCTAAAACAAATATAAAAAACATAAAACAATGTATCAAATATATTTATATAAATTTAAAATATAATTGTAGCCTTAACAAAAGTAAAGTAAAGTTTTTACGGTTGCTTTTTGAGATACAAAACCTTTTTTTATAATATAGTTTATTCGTTCAGAGTCATTGAAATCTTCATTGATGTAAAATTTTAGAAATTCTTCGTTTGACTAAAATAGAGGATATTGTTAATAATTTTCTTACTTTTAAATCATTGAAGTTAATAACTTCTTCATAGAATGCTAAAGATGACATTTTGAGTTATATTGTGATTCTTAAATTATTTAAAATAAAAAATATTAAACATATATAAATTTAAAAATAAATTTAGGCTGAAAATTTATGACGCATAAATTATTATTTTAAATTTATATTTATTGAATAATAGTCAATATTGATTCTGAAATTATAATAAAATTTACATTAAATAATAATTAATTTACATTATAAATAAGGCTTTATTAATTTATTTTCATTTTACATAATTTATTTATAAATATTAATTTAGAATAATAAGTCGAAATACCTTCTAAAAATAAAGCCTTTAGGATATTTAAATTAAGAATCTAAGAAAAAAAGCATAAAAATTGAACTGATTAAAATATACTATGATAATTAGTATCATATGTAAGAAAATTTTAAGTTTTAGTTTGATTGAATCATTGAACAAATCTATATATTTATTTTTTAATCAAATATTTCAATAAATTTTTTTTGCAAATTTAAATAATAAAAATTTTTTAAACATTTTAAAAAGAAAAAAAATTTGATAAATATGTTTAAATACAATATAAATTATTTTTCATTAAGCAAGAATTACAAACTTTTCAAGATAGCGGCAAAATTTAAAAGTAAAAGTTTAAAGCGGATTTTATATTAATGATGATGATAGAGATTCATTTTATAATTAAAAATTGTAAAATTCAAATATTTATTATATTTTTTCTTATAAATCTAGCTTTACGAACAAATACCAATGAAGTGAATTTATCATCTTATTACACAAACGCCAATTCAGAAAAAATAACAAAAAACATGGTTTTTTTACATGGATTATTTGGATCTTCGAATAATTGGCGTTATTTATCATATTCAGATACTATAAGAAATAGAAGAAATTCAATTTTAATAGATTTGAGAAATCATGGTGAATCAGATCATCATACTTCAATGACCTATAGCGAAATGGCTGATGATGTTATTAGACATTTAGATAAATTAAAAGTTGAAAAATTCACTTTATTAGGCCATTCTATGGGAGCAAAAACTGCTATGCATATTGCAACAAAAGCTAAGGACAGAATTGACGGCTTGGTTATTGTTGATGCTGCACCGAAATGTCATAAAGATAATATTAATATTTATGGGAATACTCAGACTATCGTAAATTCAGTCTATGAATTTGATATTAGAGATAAAACAAGAAGGCAAGCTATTGAAAAATTTAAAGAAATGTTTGTATGAAAATATTTTTCTTTATGAAAAAAGAACTTATAAGATTTCCTATATTTATAAAAATTTTAAATCAAATAATTAAATATATTTTTAGGGAGGTTCAGTTGCTAACTTACTTGGAACCAATTTAACTTATTCTGATAGCGCCACTGAAAAAGTAGAATGGAGAGTGAATGTTCAAGCTATAAAAAATAATTATTTAGAAATTATCGGCTACGAAAATAATGGAGTTTATGAAGGGAATATAATGGTTTTACAGGGAGAAAAATCACATAGATGGGATATAAGTGTTTTTAAAAAGAATTTTCCTAATATAAAAGTTGAAGATATAAAGATAATTGAAAAAGCAGGTAATAATAATTTCAATTAATCTAAATTCAATTTTTAGGACATTGGGTTCATGCAGATAATCCTGAACTAACCTTACTTCATATTGGAAATTTTTTAGAAAAAATAGATTCTCAATAAGATTTAATCATTTATTCGACAAAATGGAAAATTTCTCATAAAGTTTTAGTTTAATATTCGATTTTTCTTTATTTATTAGTTGATCAACATTCCAAAAAATTAAAATTTACAAAATAAACTCTGTAAAAAATTAATTTTTTCTATATTAATATTTTTAATGACGAATTAAAATATATTCTTATCAAGTTTTAATTAAAGATATTTTTACTATTTTATTACACTTAATCTAAATTATTATTATTATTATTAAAAAAGCAAAATATATTCTTAATTTTAAAAGTGTGGGAATTTTACTCCTTGAGCTAATTTTATCTTATTTCCATAATTAACAGTACATGTGGTTTGCCTCATATATCTAAAAAAATTAATAATTTAATGGAAAAAAATTTTACATATAAATTAATGGAAATTTCTTAAATTTATCAACATTTTTGGTTTTTAATTTTAAAATTAATTTTTGAATTAAAAGATAATTAATTTACTGTCTCCAAGCTTCTCCTCCAGATTCACGACCTCCACCAGTTTCTTTTTCTCCTCCAAAAGCACCTCCTATCTCAGCTCCGCTTGTGGATACATTTACATTAACTAAACCACAATCACTGCCATTTGGACCAGTCCATTTGAAAACATTTTGCATATTTTTTGTGAAAATAGCTGAAGACAATCCTTGAGGAACAGAATTATTTATTTCTACAGCTTCTTCGAAGCTATTGCATTTCATAACATATAAAATAGGAACAAAAAGTTCTGTTTTAACTATTTCAGCTTTTGAGTCTATTTCAACTACAGTTGGAGAAACATAATTTCCTTCCATTTCAGACAAAACTCTTCCTCCATGTAATATTTTTCCGCCTTGTTTTTTAATTTCTTCCAATCCTTCGGTGTATTCTTTAATTGCACCTTTTGTATGTAAAGGTCCACAAAGAGTTTCGGGATCAAAAGGATCACCGATTCTAATAGTGGCATAAGCGGATAAAAGCTTAGAAACGAAATCGTCATAAATGCTACTGTGTATGATCTACATAAAAATAAAATAAATAAAATATTAATACATAATTATATAAATCAATAATAAATTAAATCAACAGAAAAATTGTTAATAATATATTTTTACTAATCTTCTTAAAGAAGTACATCTTTGTCCACAAGTTCCTACTGCTGCAAATAAAGCCATAGAAAGAGCCATTTTCTGATCTGCATCATCCATCACAACTAAAGCATTATTTCCACCTAATTCAAGAATAGTTCTTCCGAATCTACCATGAACAGTAGAGCTAACATTCTTTCCAACACTTGTTGAACCAGTGAATGAAATTAACTTTAATCTTTCATCTTTTAAAAGTCTATTTCCAATAGTTCTTCCTTCTCCACAAACCATTGTTAAAACAGCAGGAAATCCCCATTTAACCAAAACACTTGTAAATATTTTTGTAACAGCGATTGAAACTAAGCTTGTTGAAGTTGCTCCTTTCCAAATAGTCAAATCTCCACAAACCATAGAAATAGCTGAATTCCAACCTAAAACTGCAGCAGGAAAATTGAAAGCAGTGATGACTCCTATCAATCCTAAAGGATTCCAGTTTTCCATTATCACATGATCATCACGTTCTGAAGGAAGCATTTTACCTGCAATTGTTCTTGAAAGGCCATTTGCATAGTCACAAATGTCAATAATTTCTTGAATTTCTCCTTCCCCTTCGCTTGCAATTTTTCCCATTTCCAAAGTAACTAATTTTCCTAATTGTGATTTATATTTTTTGAAAAGCTCGCCAATTTCTTGAACAATCAAGCCTCTAGTTGGCATTGGAGTTGCAAACCATTTATCTTTGGTTTCTTCCATATTTTTAAGGCAACTTTCATATTCTTCTTCAGATGCCATTTTAATTTTAGCGATTTTCTAAATAGATTTTGAAAAAAAAAATTTTTGAAATAAATTTAATATTTATAATTAAGGTAAAAAATTCATTTGATTGGTGAAAGCCTTTTTTTTTCATCTGAAAATAAAATAATAAATTAGCATTATAGCTAGAGGAAGAAATTATTAAAATTTTCCTTTAATAATTACTTTTTATCATTTTGAAAGATTAGAAAAGTACTTGAATAAATTTATATCTTGAAAATATTTTTTATTAAATTATAATAGAAAAATAGAAATTTAATAATAAATATCTTACTTTTCCAGTAGAGGGATTAACTGAATAATGGATTGGACCTGAACCGCACCATTTTTTACCATCAAAACATCCAAAATTTTCTTCTTCAATTCCTAATTCCTTCAAGAAAGGAAAACCATTATAACTAAGTAATTCTGTTTCCATTTTTATAAAATATATTTAAATTATTCAATAAATATGAAAGCTGAAAGTTTATTTATTATTTTAATTCACAGTTTAAATTTTTTTCAAATTAATAACAAAAATTGTATACATATAAAATAAATAATATTTTTGATTAAAAATAATTTCGTATTTTTGTTTTCTAATTATATTAAAAAAATTATTAATATTAAATTTAGCTACGTATTTTTTAAACAAGAATAAATAATGTTTATTTATTCGACTTCAATAGAGACGTTTTTATTTCCAAACATAAATAGATAATACTTGAGGTTTATAAATTTGCCTAATAATTAGATATAAATCAATGATTAAGGAATAAATTTTCAATTTTATTTAATAAAATATAGAAAATTTTACTTTAAAACAAGATATATAAAAATTAATTTAAATGAAATACAATTGTTTTTATCAACATACATGATTTTTATTGAAAAGAAACTATAGGCTATTTTCATTAAATTGAAATTCTAAGTAAGTGTGTTAAAGACAAGTAATTTTAAAAAATGAGAGAAAGGATTTATAATTTTTATTAAGAAATTTAAAATAAAATTCAATTAAAAATGAACAGTGGAAACGTTTACATGAAAATTTTAAAAACAGAGCAAAATAAAATTTTATGCTTAGCTAAAAACTATTTGAAACATGTAATAGAAATGGGAGGAAAGGACATTCCTCCTTATCCTGTAGTTTTTCAGAAACCTTGGTCATCTCTATTATTCGAACCTAATTCGATTAAAATCAATACAAAAGAAAATCATAAAATTGATCATGAAAGTAATAAATCTTTTTAAATTAAGTTTATTCCTTAAATAAATTTAGTTGAACTTGGATTCATAATAAGTAAAACAGCTTATAAGATTAAAAAAGAAGATTTTTCTGATTACATTGGAGGTTATTTCCTTTGTTTGGATCTAACAGATAGAACTTTTCAACAAGGTAATATAGAATATTTCGATTCTTATAATGTCCATATAATACTCAAAAATCATATATAATGAATAGTTTTTAATCATTTTTAGAGAGCAAAAAGAATGGATGGCCTTGGTTTTATGCCAAAGGACAAAACAATTTTCTTCCTATTTCCAAATTTATAGAAAAATCTGAAGTTAAAGACCCACATAATCTTGAAATTTCCTTGTGGATTAATGACCAAGTTAAGCAAAGCGATAATACTGGAAACATGTATTATAAAATAGGTGAAACTTTAGAAAAAATAACTAAATATGTTACATTAAATCAAGGAGATTTGATTCTTACAGGAACTCCTTCAGGGATTGGTCCTATCAATGTCGGAGATAAATTGAAGGCCAATATGAAGCAAGATGGAAAGGTTTTGGTAGAAATGAATTTTTTGGTAGAGGAAGCCGATTCATTAAATTCTAAAGCCAAATTTTAATGAAAAAGATTTTATTTGAAAAACTTTATATTATTAGATAAATTTTTAAAAACAAAAAATTTTTGTTTATCAAATTCGCAAATTTTTTTACAATTACCATTTAGTTATTTCGGAATATTCATAAATAATATATCTATATTTTTTGAGTTCATATAAAAATAAAAGATAAAAATTCAATTATTATTAAACCTTCCAATACCCAATTTACAATATCCATTTTAAATTTAATAAAATATTAAACATTCTATACTTTAAGTTATCAGACAAGATTAAATTGTTTTTTAGAGGATTTTAAAATATCATTTCAACAAAATATTTATAGATATTCAATCTATG
>Ga0194116_10004515_pt1 | contig 15902 bp, 16 predicted proteins | sample TA2MahsurfametaG_4_FD_148617 | JGI IMG/M metagenome (GOLD analysis project Ga0194116, IMG submission 148617) | Freshwater microbial communities from Lake Tanganyika, Tanzania - TA2015008 Mahale S9 surface | ecosystem: Environmental > Aquatic > Freshwater > Lake | place: Tanzania: Lake...
CCCCAATCCCCAATCCCCAATTTAAATTAAACCCCTTTTAAATTATTTTCCACATTTATAATAATCATATAGAATTTGAAACTTTTATTTTATATTTTTAAAAAAAATTATGATAGATATAAATATCAATTTTTATACATTTTATTTAATAATTACATGTATAAAATTATAATAAATAATTTCATAAACTTTTGAAAATTGCAGAGTTTTAAAGGATAATTCTAATAAACTCTCAAATATTTTTTAATTCTAAATTTCCTTTAATTTGATATTTATTCAGAACTCTTTTTTTCCAATTAATATATTTTTCATCTTTTTCTCTAAATTTTTTATTATGAAACACATAAATAAGATTCATTTTACAACCTTCATCAAATGGAGATTTATCAGATCCTGAAAGATATTTCATATAACTTATTTTATGCCAACAATAATTTTCCCCTTTTTTATTAATAAAATTAAAAATATTAAAAAATATTACATGTGGTTTGATTTCTAAAGAGAATCTTTAAATGATAAAAAAACAAAGAGAATACAAATCCAAAGATTACAACTAAAATAATTTCAAAGATAAATATTCTATAATTAGACAAAAAAAAATCCTTCACATTTTCCTTTAATCGCAATCTAAATATTGCCTATATTTTAATTAATAATTTTCAATATTTTTTTAAATACAAAAACTGTTTTAATCATAAAAAACAATCATTTTAACCAAAATGATATTTTATGTGTTTTATTTAAAATTAAATATACCAAAACAAAATTAAAAATTAACTCAGATGAATGGAAGAATAGGAAAAGCAGAAAAAATTTCCGATTATTTTCGCCAATGCAGTTTCCCAACCAAACGCAATGATGGTCAAATGTTGCTATGCAGCTTTTACAAATTTTGCAATGTTTTCCTCTTATAGGAATATCTATATAACAATTAATACAATATTTTTCTGTTAAATCATTAATGCTTGTTTCGTTTTTATTTTCATTATTAGCAAATATGCTGTTGCTTTGCATATTTATTCTGCTTTCCAGGTTATTTTTTGCTCTGATTGTCTCTTGGTTTGTGACAGATATATTATTTATTATATTTCCAGATAAATGGAAAGGCTCCTGATTAAATTTCGAATGGTTATGAGTTTGGTTAAAATTTGAAATATTAAAACCATTCGGCTGAAAATCTTTTTCTAAAATATTCCGATCACTAAAATAAGGTTAAATTATAAAATAGATAGATATATAGATTTATAATTAGAAATTTGAATTTTAAATATTAAAATACGTTTTCGATTCAAGTCCAAATTGAAAGTTTTGATCACAGTAGTTGTTTTTATTGCTTACTAATATGAAACTCCCGTTATTTTGATTTTTTTCAAATTCGCTTAATTTGTTATCATTTTTATTTATTTCTTTTTTATAAAAATTATCTTCTGAATCATTCAGCCTAAAAGGCCTTATAGATAAAGGCTCGAAATTAATGAGGATTTTATTATCGAGATTTTCTTTAAAATTACAATCAGTATTAAATCTCCTCTGCTCAGTACTATATACATTACTTAATTTTTTTTCTGAATCATAAAAAGATGATTTTTTATTTTCATATGTAAATTCATCATTAGCTTGCTGATCTCCTTCAACTGCTCTAATTTTTTCTGAGTTTTTACATTCACTGAATTTACAAGCACTGTCATCATTTATTTTAGAAATATCATTTTTATCTAATTTTCTTATACTTTCATTAATAAAGAAATTATAAATGTTCTCTTTTTTATGTTCCATTATTATTTCCGAATGATCTTTTTTAAATACTTTTTGTTCTTTATTAAAAGAGTCAAAAGAAGAGCTGTCTAGAATACGTTTATTATTTTTTACTAAAACAAATTCATTTCCCATAGTATTGAAAAGATTTTTTTTTTTAATATCTACATCTTAATATAATTTAAAAAGAAATTATTGATTTATTTATTTTATTGTTAAAATACTTACCTAGATCATTAGAATCGGAAATTTTAATTCTTTTTGAAGGGGAATATTTCAGCCTATTCATTCCTCTTTCGCGTTTTTTTAAATCAGGCTTTACATCATTCTCCATCGAATTATTATTAATATCTTTATTTTCACAATCAATTTCATCGTTATATATACTTGACTCGTTCATTTTCGATCTCTTTATTTTAGTTTAATTCTTACTTTCTAATATCAAAGATAATTTCTTTCAACAAGTAAATAAAAAAAATTTTAATGAGAAAAAATACTTCTTCTATTGATTTTATTTGTTCGTCAGTAAGTCCTGTTTTGAATTCTTCATATAATCTTCCTGGGTTTGAAAAAAATACTATTATGTAAGATGATATAGATATTCCCAATATAAAGCTGTCTGATTTAATTTTTCAAAATACCTTGTGGAAATCAATAAAGAAAAATTAGATTCTTTCAAATACTCAACATAGGCGTAGGTAAATAGTGCCCCATTTATTATGAAATATCCAATGATGGGCAACCATCCTAAATTAAAAAATAAAAACAAAATTTCAAAATATCAAAAAAACATAATTTGTATTTTATTTACTATTTTTGAGAATATTTAGTAATTCATTTTCTTTTTTGCTTTCATGGAGTTTTAAAGAATCATTAGTTCTAACCATTAAATATTATTTTATTCTTTTTCTAAATTACTAATAAATAAAAACAAAATCAAATGAGTTTGTTTTTTTAATTTTAAATTAAATGTTAAATTTCAATTTCTTAACTTTTTGATTTATTTATAATTACAAAAATAATAATCTTCATTTATAAGTCAAAAAACATATTCAAAATGAATAACTTGAAAATTATAAAAAATCTTGAGTTCAATTAATTATTTCTGTGCTATTTAATGACAATAGTTTTTTGATAAAATTTTTATTTAATTCAGATTAAGATATTTCAAGTATTAATTCAGCTAATTTAGAAATTCTTTACAATATAATTTTTATGAGTTTTAGTTTTGTAATTAATGTTACAATTTAAATAAAAAAAGAATTAAAAATAATTATAATTAAGGATTAATGAAACAAACTCCTGCTGGATCAGAGACCACTTTCATGACTAAATTAAAAGATCAAAAATCTCAAAATATCCAAAATAAATTAAACAAGTAAGAAAAAAAATCACTTTATTTTATTATATTGATAACACTAATAATTTTACAAGATTTATTAATGATGATTATGAAATAATCTCGAGCCTAGAAATTAATGTTCAGGGAGAAAAAATTCAAAAATTCATTTCAGGTTTAATAGAAGAATTTGAAAATTTATGGAAAATTTTAAGGACTGCCAATACCTATAACGAAATTTGCGATGGTTTTGAATCTATCATTACAAAAGCTTTATATTTCAGGTTATTAATTTTTAAATTAGATAATAATACTTATTGATAATTTACAAGGATTTCTTTAATTTTCTTCTAAATTAAAAATCATATAAATTATCACCTTATTAATTTTATGGGAATTAATTGCTTTTTACTTTTAGATTATTTTTCTCTACACATGAACAGAAACTTGAAGATTTTGAATTCGATCGTGCTCTTAAAAGATATAATTTTGTTACTTTAAAGCATATGGAAGTTGATGAATCATCTGTAGATAATGATTATTTAGAAGTCGCAATTAATAGTAAGCTTTAATTTAAAACAATATTTCGTCTGTTTTAAGATTTAAATTCTAATATCAATTATAGAATTATCGATGATTAATCAATTCAAGACTCCAAAAGATAAAGTGATTATATTGATAAATTTTGTCTATATTCTTAATACGATGATAAACGAAAATTCAATGAAAAAAAAGCCTTCGGGAGCAGATGAAGTTTTTCCTATAGTTGTTTATGCAATATTAAAATCTGGAGTAAGCAAATTGAAAAGCAACATGAAATACATAAAAAGCTTCAGACATTTTTCCAGATTGGAATCTGCAGAAGAATATTACTTTACAACTATAAGCTCTGCAATCGAGTTTATTGAAAAGTTAAAATTAGAACATTTAGCACATATTGAGCATAAAGAATTTTTGAGATTATGTGATGAGCAAGATAAGAAAATTGATCAAGAAGCTATAAAGCCCTATCTCAAGAGTAATTTTCAATAATTATTACAATATTCTAATAATTTTATTTAAAAAATATTTGACAAATCTTTTTTAGGAAATCCTGATGAAATTGCTTTATTAAATTATTTATATTGCAGTAAAATTGATGAATCGAATCCTATTGAACTTGTTGAATTAAATCAGAACATAAATATGAATAATGATTCGATTATAAATAAAAATCTTTTGAATGAAAACTATTTAAAGATATCTAAAATTTCCAATCCAATTTTTTCTATAGATTTGGATAAACTATACAAAGAATATTTTAATGGAGAATTCAATGAATTTAATATCTTAAAGTTAGAAAAAATGTTCAATGATTTCAAAATCATTACAATTTTGATAGAATCATTTAAACAAAAATATTATAAAAATTACAATTCCTCAATTAACTCAAATAAAGGCACTAATTCGATATTTAGCTTGTGTAATATATTTTATTAAAATTCAGCAAATAGTTTAAGAAGATTTTCAAACAAATTAGATAACGGGGGATAAGAATTGTTCATTCAAGGCTTTGTTATATATTTTTAATTAATTAATTTTAGGATCTGAAAATCTGGGAAAATTATAATCATAATAATATAAGTTAGTAAAACATTTAACTTTACAAATCTTAATAATTCAATAGAAATATTCAATATTATAGTGATATATTAATTATGTTTTGTTATTTGTAAATTTTTCGTTGTCAACAAAAATAGATCATAAGTTAAATTTTTTATTATCAAAAAAATTGGAAAAAGGAAAATATTAAATTTTTTTCTTTTTATAAGAAAAATACTTTTATTTAATTTATATTAATTAAAAGTTTAAACATATTTAAATTTCAAGATATGAAAGTTCTTATAATATTAATCCAAAATTTTAATTTTATTATAAAATTTAAAGTTTTTTCATCTGAAGTGAAAATGCTTTAATCTATTAAATCTATTTCTTCTTTCTTATTCTAGGGTCTTTTAACCCTTCTGGCTGATTCGCTGTTTTTTGCGTAATACTCAATAATGAATTAGAAGTATTATTTTCACCTCCAATATTCTGTAAAGATTCCTGTTGATTCATCATTCCAGATATTATATTTTGCATATTTTGACTTACTTGTTGCTGACCTTGTCCTATTTGCTTCTGATCTATAATTTTCTTTGCTAATTGATAAAGAGTGCTCATATTGCTTAAAGTTGGATTGTTGTTATTCGTGTTATTAACAGTTCCAGTATTGATATTTTGCAAGTTACTCATTTGATTGTTGCTGCTATTATTATTCAATTGGTTTTGCTGTTGGCTTAAATTTAAATTTGGAATATTTTGCATTTGAGAATTTCTTGTTAATTGTCCATTAGGCTGCAACATGTTATTGTTCCCTTGCATCTGTGAAGATGCATTTGGAGGAAAATTATGCTGGAATTGATTAAATTGCATATTTGAATTATTTTGATTAAACTGCATATTCGGGTTGGCTTGATTATTAAAAGGAATATTAGGCTTATTCATATTTGGATTCATGTTGTTCATATTAATAATAGGATTATTTAAGTTCGGATTCATTCCTCTTTGGAAATTTTGTTGATTCAAATTCATATTATTTGGGTTATTCATATTTGGATTCATATTTTGATTGAAGTTTCCTTGATAAATATTCAATGGAAAACCTTGATTATTTTGAGATTGATTAACCATATTTCCCATTCCTCCTGGTTGATTTGGAATTTGAGGATTATGAAAGTTATTTATATTACTATTCATTCCATAATTCATATTAGAAGGGTTAGGCTGCATATTATTTTTGTTTATACTCATCATATTTAGATTATTTGGGTTTTGAGGATGTTGAGGCATCTGATGCCCAATATTTTGATTTGGAATTCCCATAGGTTGATTCATGTTTTGATTGATATTTGGAAAGTTCATATTGTTTTGCATATTCGGATTGTGCCCTGACATATTTGGATTTAACATACGCTGGTTTTGTTGTGGAATCTGTTGTTGCTGCTGCATTTTTAAATTTTTGTCAATTCCAATATTTAAAGAAGGATTCTGAATATTTTGATTGCTAAAATTATTTAAGTTTTGATTTGATTGCTGATTTGAATTTTGCTGATTTGCGATATTATTAATACTATTAAACATAGGCTGATTCACAGAATTATTTGGTATATTGATATTTAAATTATTCTGAGCGCTAAAATTAGCAGAGTTTTGTCGTAAAGCCGTGTTCAAATTAAGGCTATTAGAGTTATTTTGCATATTCATATTAGATGATGAATTAAAGAAATTTTGGTTATTAGCATTATTCATCATAATATTAGAATTAGTGCTATTGAAATTGCTTGGAATTTGTGGATTATTTGTGTTTATCATATTAGTCCCTAAGGTTAAAATTGGATTTGAATAACTTTCAGTATTGGAATCAACTGTTAGATCAATTATTTTACAATCTTCTTCTTTTTTATCAATATGTGATATCAAATTTGGATTCATAATAACATTGTTTTGAGAAGGTAAAATTTGGCTTTGTATGTTGTTATTTGCAAGATTATCTGTATTAAAAGCTGAAACATGGGAAAGCCCTTGGGTTTGCAATTTATTAGCTGGGTTAAATGAAACAATATTCTGATTCGATGAATTAATTTGATTATTTATTGAAGAAGGTAAATTACTGCTACCAGCAATCGCTTGGTTATTTATTGCTGAAATATTCGAGTTTTGAATTTGATCATTTAAATTGCTACTGTTTGATTCTTTATTAATAGTTTCTGTGTAATGAGGAGTAACAACTGCTTGATCAGGTTTCAAAGCATCGAGATGAGTAGAGATATTTCTTCCAGAAACTATACTTGGTTGTCTGTTTTCTCGGAGAGGAGCTTGAAATTATTAAAATAAATTTTTTAAAATTTTGTGCATTTATATTAGTCGAAAATATTTAAAATAAAAATTATTAATGTAAATTCCAGAGATTTTGGAAAGCATAGATATTTTTAAGATGTAAAATTTTGGCTTACCAGTGATTGATGTTGGATGATAAATTATCATTTGTTTGGCATATTTTTCAAAATTTGGTTTGTAAATGAAAAGGTTGATTTTGGAGCTGATCTTTTTTTCTAAAAAAATTCGTAAATTAAAATTTATTAAATTATAAAAAAACTATTTGATTTGATTGATCTTAAGCAAGATTAAAAATATAAAAAAATTATTAAATATTTTTACTTTTTGTATTGCTATTTTTTGAAATTGATAAAACTCCAATTGATTTTATCCCGCTTCCATGCTTAATTAAATTGATATTAAGGTTTTTCCCAGAAGCAATTTTAAAAAACTCGAATTCGTATTTATAGCAAGGTAAATTACTTGATCTTTTAATCCAAAGCTCATATAACTCTTCTCCATCATATTCAATAATATCAGCAAGAAGTAATTTTTTATTCAAAATATTTTTAGTTACTGAATAAGAAATATTTGTATATTTCTCAATGATTGAATTTTCATTTGACATCAGTATGCAGAATTGTTCAAAACTATCTGAATTAACATATGTAAATCTCCTATTCATAAAGTTTGTGTTTACTAAAAGCGAAAAATCAATGTTGTTTAAATGTTTTGATAATTTTTCTTCTGGTAAAATTTTTAAACAAGTATCTAAATCAAATATGTCTCTTCTCACAAGTAAATTATCAAGTTTAGATAGATAAATCCTGTATTTCTTCCAATTAAGTAATTTTTCAAACTCTGTGATCTGGTGTCTGCCAAAGCCCAATTCAGTAAGCTTATTAATCAACAAGCTTTGGGAATTTATTTGGCTTTGGGCATTAAGAGCATTTAATGGACCCTGAATATTTTGATTATTATTTATACTATTACTATTATTGATTATATTTGCATTACTAATAATATTTGAAGGAGCAGTTGAAGCGTTTGTAGGGCTATTGTTTCCAAAGTTACTTGGATTATTTAAGCTGTTTAATAGTGGATTTAAAATTTGAGATTGAGATAAATTTTGTTGAGATTGAATTGGAATCGGTAGGTTATAGTCTAAGGATTGTGTTTGGATGAACTCATAATATTTGTTTATCATTTCGCATTTTTCATAAATTTTTCTTGTATTAGGAAATTTAAATGGCTTATTTAGTGAATCAGATTCTATTAAATCTATAAAAACAAAAGCATTTTGACTGCTATTTACAGAAAGCAATCTTATAATTAGGCTGTTGTTTCTTTTTATTAAATTCAATTTATCCAAAATATTTTGAATAACATGAATGCTTTTTTGTCTATTAATAATAGTTTGAAAATTGGTGTTGCTGTTTCCTTCTAAAACTTCCAAGAAATTATTATTGTTAGGAGTATTTAAGTTGTTCGAATTACAGATGTTTATATTAGTATTGGTATTCATATCAGTGTCTATTAAATTAGTAATTTCTTCTTTCTGATTATTATCCTTATTAGAATCTGAATTTTTCATTTCAGTATTAATATCCTCAAAATTACTAGGAAATTGATTGGTTTCTGTAACAGAATTGCTATAATTTAAATCAGCAGATTTTGTATTTTCAAAGTTCTCTAATTGCATAGCATTATTTATATTTTCTTTGTTGTTATTAACATACCCATTTATATTTTCAAAATTATTTTCATTTGCTGTGTTGATAATAAAAGCATTGTTATTGTAATTTTCATTTTGAAAATTAAATTCGTTATAGAGTTCATTATTAGTTTGATAGTACTTATTGCTTATGTTATCCAAGTAATTATTTAATCTAATAAACATTTCTTGTAGGCTTTTTGAAGCTTCGAAAATATTTTCTTTACTAATTGCTGCTCCAGTAATCGAATTTAATAACGAGATTAGATGGTTATCTGATATCACACATTTGATTTTTGTTAAATCACTGATAAAATCGCTTGTAAATATATTATTTAATTTGAGAGTATTGGATGAAATATGGTTATTCAGGTTATCGAAGTTATTTGAGGAATATTCAAAATAAAGCATATCATAAAAGTTTAATAAAATAATCATCAAATAATTATGTGTGATTTCAAGAAAATTGATCGAAACTTTGTTTGAGTTTAAATCTAAATTTTTAAGCTTATTTAAAATGAAGCTTTGCATATAATTTAAATTTAAACTTGGATTAGGTCTTAGAGTATTTGCGTATATCTTTCCATTTGGTTCAAAGTCAGAATGTAGAATTATAGATTGACCATAGAAATTACGGGATAAATTTAAATAAATCCTTAAAATCTTATTTGCTATAAGAAATGCCTTATCTAAATAAATTGTAAATTTAAAACCATTTAAAATTTTTATATTAGCTTGATTGTTAGTAGATATATTTTTATAATCTAATATTTGAATTTCATTTTCAACATTATTTTTATTTTTTGATTCTTTTTCTACAGAAGTTAGAATAAATTCTAGAAGTAATTTAGTGTTTTTGACTATTGACAGGATATGTTCTTTATTAGGTAATTCTTCTACAAAATTCGAGTAATAATAATTTGAATTTTGATTTGTATTGTTCAATGATAAATTAAAGTTAGAGGGTAAAGAATTACTTGTATTTGAACTATTAACTTGTGGTTGGTTAAATTGGGAATCTTCTTTTACTAAACATTTAAAATAAGTTTTTGATATTCAACCATAAAATATATTTTAAAATAGAAATTATAGTACAAAAATTTTAATTACTATATTTATAATATCCTTGTTCTGAATCACATAGAATATTAAATGACTCTAAGATCAATAGCATTATATCTAGATTTAAATTTTTCAGATTTTTCATCATCTGTGAGTCATTATCATTAGTATATAAATCCATCAATTGAAGATAATTTTTAAAATAGTTATATATGATTAGATATCTGTTTGTCAAATCATAGAAAATGTAAATAAATTTGTATTCTGATTTCAAGAAATACAAAATAAAATTGAGATGTTTGAATAAAGAATCCAAATATGGAAGGTTATTTTCAATTTCCTAACAAAATTTTGATAAAACATATTTAATTAAAAATGGATGGTTATTGTATTGAATATTATTTAAATATTTAAAATTTAAAAATTCGAAAAAATAGATAAATTTACCTTTTCATTTAGTATAGTTAAACATTCAATTTTCGATATTTTATTAAATGTATTATTTAGTGAGCTTATCAAGGCTTCACTAATTTCCTGATATAAATTCTCCTTTGATTTTGTTACATAGCATCTTTGAATTGCTAATAAAAACTTGGCAGCATTTTCAACAATCCATTCGTTTTCACAACTAGTTCCAATTTCAATTATATATTTAATGAAATTCTTCTCTTCAAATAGATGACATAACCGAACAGGATTTGCTTTTATATTATACTCAATATCATTGTAAACATCAACCAACATTCTCTTTTGTGTTTTTCTGAAATTTTCAATGAAAGTTTCAATTGTATATTCATTTGAAACCACATTTAACATGAAGTTTAGTATGTAAATCATTGGACCCTTATTTGAAGGTTTTTCTGCAACCTTTTCCAAAATCTTCTCAAAACTCAATTTAATTGAAGTGTTAAATTTGCACATTTCCTTAAATGTGTTTAAAGCGTTCAGAAGTAAATTTTGTAAATATTCTATTATATTTAAACTACTATTATTTTCTTCAAAAGAAAAGTTAAGTCCATTAAAATTATTATTACTACTATTTGTATTATTCAAATCATGATTGCTATTATTTAAATTGGAGTCTTTAAAAGAATTATTAACCGAATAAATTGAGAAATTTTCGTATAGATAATTCGTAAGTATTATGATTAAATTGATTGTTTGATCAATTATACAAGAATCACGGTAATTATCAACATGAGAACTAAGTAAATTTTTCAAAAGAATTGCTAAAATCTCATATAAATTGCTTAACAAAATAGAGTATTCTTTGATCTTTTTGTATTTTTCACAATCGTTTTTCGCTTCTCCTTGAAGAATCACACTTGTGCTAAGTAAAGATTTTAAGGAGTTCACTGTGTTTATAATCAGATATCTTATTGTCAGATGTATGTGTCTTCTCACGCAATCAATTAATAATAGAGGATTAATTCTAATCTAAAAATAGAAAGTTTAGTTAGTTTTAATATTTTTTAATATCAAATTAATAATAAAGGTTCATATTTTTTCTTGAAATGGATTTGTAAGTTTTCTAATTAAATTAAATTTCAAAGGGCCAAATTTAGCAAGCTATTAAAAATTTGATTTAAAAAAGAACTCTTTTTTCGAAAATTTTTGTTCTTTTAATTTTAAAGAATATTCAACAATCTCAATTAATTCTTGCAAATTCCAGCTTAAAAATTTGCTAATTCCATTACATATTATTTTACCAAATTTTAGTAATGCGTTTAATAGTTTAATATACAGAAGATTAAATAATAAATAGCCTCATTTCCTGTGATGGATAGTTTTAGTGAGATTTGAAGATAAAACGAAATTTTTAAATAAAAAACACGCACTATCTTCTCTTCATTGAATAAATATATAAATTAAATAAATAAATCCATCACAGAAAATTAAAATTTTTCTTTGAAAGCTTTTTTTACAAATCAAGCTGCTTTTAAAAAGGTTTTTTAGTAGAAAAAATACAAATCGTAAAAAGAACCTCGAAAAATAATAAAAATAAAAATAAAAAAAGAGATATATTAATCATCATATTAACGAAAATTACAGATAAATTAACTAATTTGACTGCAACAAATATCTCATTTATTAAAGATCCTCTGCTCTTAATGGAATCCAAGTAATCAATATCAGAATTTTCATGATTGATAATGTTCATTTTCATTGCTTTAATATAGTCTCTTATACTCTCTTTGACATTTTCATCATTAATACATTTGACATTTAAGTTATATTTTTGGACGTTATTATAAACACTTTCATTTAAACTATTAACTATTGAATCGATATTTTTATCTTCAAAAAGCAGCTTAGCAGGCTTTAATAATGAAATCAAGCTATCTAGATTCGATAAAATATTTTTATTAATTGGATCGATTTCGTTCGAATCATAAATTTGATTCATTTTATTTTTTAATTCTAATAAACTATCATAAAATTGCGGTCCGTATAAAAATAAGATTTCTTCTGTACAGCTATTATTCTCATTGAAAACTTCAAAGAGTATTTCTGAAAGTAAAGTAATATGAGCTTCGAATTCAGTTGAATCTTCTTCAGTAAAGAACTTAATCAATAAAATAAATTGTTCAATGTAATATTCGTTTTGGAAAACTGAATGAAAAGCCTGTTTAGCGATATTTGATTTTGTTATACGTTGCGAAATTATAATTAGTATTTCTAATGATTTATCTATAAAATCTATCTCTTCTTGTTTGAAATTTATGTAATAATCGAGTTTTGAAAGAAACTATATGTAAGATTGTTTAAAATATAAAAATAATGAAAAAGAAAATTAATTCCATTCCCAAAAAAAATTTTATGTTTATTAATACCAAGAAGGAAAGTTCTAAAATGTGTCTTAATTGCATTAGGTTTGCCTTAATTATAAACTCATTTTCTAGTAAATGGTTTTCATTAATATTGATAAGCACTTTATTTAAGCTGCTTTCTTTCGTTTTTTGGTAGAGATTTTTTATTGCTTCATTTTTTTCTCCGAAATTAATATCCTTATTTAATGAAAAAGTAAAAAAATTTTCTTCTTGGATAAAAGTAGTAAATAAAGTATCATTAACTATAGATTCAGTTGATTTATTAAGGTAGTTTCTTAAAATCATTGTAATATCAAAATTTTTCGAGAAGAAATTAATTCCACCTTTAGAAAGCAATATTTCCATAAAAATTGTTTTTATTAAGATGCAATTTTCAGTATAACTATTCAATCTCTGGATGTTGTGATTAGCCTAAATATTGTTAATTAAATTTGAAAATAAGAAAAAAACCATAAATTTTTTTGAAAATTAAAATAAATTATTTATTTACCATTAATTCAATTAAATTCTCAATCAATTCAAATTCTTCGAATATTATGGAGAGGTCATTTGTTATTACTTTGAATTCAGAAACTTTATTCGAAGAATTTTTTTCATGATTAATAAAACTTTTTTCATTGGTGACTTCGCTTTTATTGAACATTCTTCTTCCTAATTTCAAATAGTCTACCCAAAATTGCTTATATGGGTAGTCTTCTGAATAAGCACAATCATTATCTCTAGGGAAATTCATTTTATAAGCAATATCATATTTTTCTATTCCTTCAATTATTTTATGTAGATAGTATGTAATTTTTTCAGAATATAAATTCAATGTATTATGGTCATTCGCTATCTTATTTTTATTTAATTTAATTATTAAAATTAAAAAAGTTTGAGAAAATATTTTTTAACTTTTAAATTAGTATAAATAAATAAAAATGTTTAATGAAAATATACTAGTAACTCAGTAATATGTCCTAATTCTTTCAAATATACAATGAAAGTAACCTTATTCAGTATCTTTTGAATTATATTGAAAATTATATTATTTTTTTTCTGGGTAAGAAGCGTGAGTAAAATCTGATAACCATTTTTTAATATTGTGTTTGTATTTGTATTCAAGTTTAAAGTTAATGTGGGATTAAAAGTATTTATATTCTCTCCTGCATTTAAATTAATGTTCAGATTATTAGAATTAATAGTGCTCAAATTATTTAAAGTTATTTTGGATTTTTTCCTTTGTGAATGCTCTGATTCAACACTTTGTTTTGATCTGGAAAATGTTCTAGATTTTGATTTAGAGATTGATCTAGATTTCGACCTAGATCTTGATCTCGAAATTCTTCTATCTTTTTTAGATTTTTTCTTAGATTTTTTAGACTTTTTTTCTTTTTCTCTTTTTTTATTATCTTCTTCTTTTGGATTTTCATCATTTTTTTCTTTATTTATGCTTTTTGATTCTTTCCCATTTATATTATTTAAACCCTGATTCTGTGTATTATCAAAAGCATTGTTGGTACTAATGTTTGAATTTGGATTTAGATTCAAATTATTAACATTTTGAATATTTTCTTTCTCATTTTCTTTCAAAAGGTCTTTTATCATAAAATACATTTGATTATTTTTATTTTTTTCATTGTTCTCTATAAATCTATTAAAAGCAGTTTTATGGGTAATCAATTTATATATGTTTTCTAAGACGCCTATTTTGATAACACTAGAATTTGATTGATTGTTTGGATTACAACTATTGAAAAGATTTGCAAAAGTACTATTATTATTAAAAAAATAAGTATTTTCTCTTCCCAAAAGCAAACTGTACAGCAATTCCATTCCATTTTTTTCAAGAAATACTTCAGTTAAATGTGCTGAGTTTGAAACTAATTTTAACAATTTAAGCGCATAGCGAATTTCAATAAATCCATATAGTTTTCCCATTAAACCATTTATAATAATATCTATAAGCATCTCTGGGAATTTTAGGTAAATTTGATAATTATCTTTATTAAAAACACATTCATTTTCTAAAAAGCAGCTGTTATTTGCAATTAATTTTGAAATTAGATCTATTAATTTTTTACAAAGGCTTTGATAATTTATAATGTTCAATTCTTCTATATTTGTATTTGCTTCTTCCATTACTGAGAGGTAAAGATACCCTTGACTATTTACAGTCAGTTTTTTTCCTTTACAAACTTTGGGATCGAAAAGATAAAAATTATTCAGACATTGAATGCAAAAGTTTAATTCTTTCTCATAATAAATATAACCTGTTCGTGTTTTTTCAATCATACTTAAATTTGGTGGATTGATAAAATAAGCTTTTCTAAAGTCTTCCATCAATTCGCATTTAATATATGGAGAAATTAATTGATCTACTTTATAGTTATTTAAAAGATCAATTTCTTCCTTGGTGAAATTTGAATTTTCTGGGTTTTCAGCTTCTTCCATTTTAATTAGTGACTCTAAAGAAACATCTGATTTAGCTTGCTCTAATAATTTATGTGCTTCAGTTGGAGAAACTGGAAGACCATAAATACACATCGTAATTCTTTCCCAATTGCCTCTTATGATTAAGTGATTTGTGATAAATTCCTTGAAGAAGGGAATTATACAATCCGTTTGCGCCAAATTGATATTTATTGTAGAATTTTCCAAAATAGTTTCGAATTTGTCAGAAGGCTTTTTCAGATTTCGTCCAAATATTTCAAAATTATGAATAGGCTGACTCTGGGTTATACTAGATAAAATATTATATAATTATGAAGAAAATTAATAAAATTAATTTAAATTAATTTCTTCAAGATTTTATTAAAAAATTGATGCTTAAATTTATAAAAAAGTCAATTAATGTATGAAAATTTATTTATTTTCTCCTTTTTTTCATAATATAAATATAAAAGCGTTTAAGTTTTTAAAATAAAAATAAATCTTGTTCAATTAATTATAAATAAGCTTTTCATTTTTATAAATTTGATTTGTTACCTTAATTGGGATTTTATTTTTGGATGAGGATTTGACTCTGATTTGAGTATTCTTATTTGCTGCAATAAAACTGGTTTTTGAAAGAAAATTTCTTCAATATTATACTGACTTTTATCAAGTTTAAAGTTTTCGAAGAATAGTAATTTCGTATTATCCTCTGTGTTCAAACTACTTGAATTTTTTAAAAATTCCATTTTTTATAAATATCTTGAAATTAATAATTGAAATACAAAAATTTTTAAATTTAAAAAAATGAAAATATAAGAATTAGATTGAATAAGGAAATTTTATTAACCCGAATTAAAACCAAAATTGATTTTATTAATGACTCCTCTTA
>Ga0194116_10004523_pt1 | contig 15881 bp, 10 predicted proteins | sample TA2MahsurfametaG_4_FD_148617 | JGI IMG/M metagenome (GOLD analysis project Ga0194116, IMG submission 148617) | Freshwater microbial communities from Lake Tanganyika, Tanzania - TA2015008 Mahale S9 surface | ecosystem: Environmental > Aquatic > Freshwater > Lake | place: Tanzania: Lake...
TTATGAGAATTGGGGATTGGGGATTGGGGATTGGGGATTGGGGATTGGGGATTGGGCCCAATCCCCAATCCCCAATCCCCAATCCCCAATCCCCAATAAAATTTATTTATTAATTATTTAATAATAAATCGCTTTCCTACAAAAATTTTAATAACAAAACTATATTAAAAATAAATTAAATGAATTTACTAGAAGTCAATAAATGAAGATTCTATAATTATCATGGTAATTTATTTATTGTTATTTACTGAATATAATAAAATAGTAAAATTCTCATATAACACATCTAAACAATCTTAATTCAAGCACATAATTTTTGATGTTTCCATTAAAAGCAAAATTTCAGCTAAATCAGGATTATATTTTATTCAAAAATATTTATTAATTTTTAAATTAAAATAATTTAAATAATTTATTTAAATTATATTCATTCTTATTTAGAGATAAAATGTCACTTAGTTCATTGCAACAACAATTAAATCAATTCAAACAAAAACAAAAAGCAGATCCAAAATTACCCGATAATGCTTCAGCAACTTTTTTATTTGATTTCAGAACAGCAAGCGGAATAGACAAAGAAGCAATTTTTTCTATTGGTTATTCTGGAATGAAAGAATTAGCAAGAATTGATAAGAAATTTATCAAATATTTTGAAAAGCTTTTCAATAATACCAGCAAATATTTCCAAAGAGAAACAAAAATGAAATCTGAATTAGAAGAGATTGATACTTATTTGGAAAATTTAATTATTGATTTAATAGATTATTTCCATTTAAAATCAAGCCATAAAGTAATTGAATATCTTATAAAAATTTTTAACATTAATGCTTACAATCCGAAATTCTTGGCTCTTGCATTTCTCCCTTTTCATGAAACAAAATACTATGTAAAGTTATTACAAAATTTAAATTTAGAGCTAAACCAAAATTTCAAATTTTTAATGCATTTTTCAAAATCAGGAACAGTTCTTTTAGAAGAACTTTTGTACAAAGAAATATTAAATAATTTCGATTTAACAAAAGAAGTATTTAATTTCTTTGAAGAGAAAATTATTGAAAATTCTAAAAAGTCGCTTGAAGCAAAAAAAAAAGGAGATTTTCCTCTATATGAAAGTAATTACAATCTAGTAAATGAATCGGAAAAATACTTTAAGTTCTTGATCAAACTGATAAAATACTTCCTTGAAAATTTAGTTAATAATAAAAAAATTGATAAAACAAATTTTTTTATTTTAGTTGTTAATTTCATCCGTACAAATATCAAGCATTTTTCTTTGTTAAATGATTTAGGAAATATGAAACAAGCAGCTAATTATGGATCAAGTTATATCTTCTCAGCAGATATTCGGAATAATTCTCAAAATGAAAACCAGACAGATGAAATAAACTACATAATCAATGAAGTTTGTCAGCTAATTATTCTAATTAATTCTAAGTACAAATTAACAAAAGAATATGCTAATGCTCTTTTGAATGATATTCTTAATAATTTTTTATTTTTTAAAAATACGAAAAATTTCAATTCTGCAAATGGACATTTAATTAACTCAAATAATAAAAAATCAGCAGAGTTTGTTTTAACAAGTATTCTACTTTTCGTAAATGATTTTGAAGAACAAGATAATCAAAGCAAAAATTCTTCTTTAATTTTAGATAAAGAAACTTTAGAATATTTTTTCCAAAATATCAAAGGATTTGATTTAAAAACAAACTCAATAAATAAAAAAAATTATCAAAAAAAATCTGAAAGTAAAACTCATTTTGCGAATATTTTAGAAAATTTATCTAATGAATTCAATTTTTTCCCTTTTTTGAAGCTTATTTTAAACTCCATTCTCATGCAGATCGATCAAATTTTCACTGAAGCTGAGAATGAAAATAATACAGATTTCTCTAGTTTTGTAGAGAAAAGTAAATCTTTTGAGAGTTTAATTAATTATAATTTCCAAACCTTAAAATTTGTTAAAATTCAAAGAAGTGAGGTTTTTAAGCTTTGTGAATACCTTCTTAATTTAGATGACAAAAGTAAAACGGAAGTTCTTTTAGAGAGTTTAGAAGCGAAAATTAATTTATCTAAAAATAAAACAAATTTTAGAGAAGAACTTATTCAATCCATAAATAAAATAGTCCAAAAAGCTTTTATTCAATTGGAGAATTTTTATACTGAAGATTTTAATGCTTTTCTTATTAATTTATTCGAAGTAAATAAAAAGAATATTGAAAAGAGCCCTATGATAAAGCATCTGAAAGGGATAGAAAATTATAAACTCCTAAGTTCAAATGAGGATTATTTATTTGATTTATTTATCAATTTAAATACAACAAATGTAAATTCGGTTGCAAGCTCTTTGGAAAGAATAGATACTTCAATTTCAGAAAATAAAATTGAAATTGTTAAATTTACATTCAATGCTGTGATGGCTAAATTCGCGAATTTCGAGCAAGAGTTTATACTTCGAAAAATCCTAGATATGAGAAATTTTAAAGTCATTTTAAATCAATTATCTGCGAATAATGACAAACAAGTAAACTACAAAACAGAATTTCTTGAATTTTATTTCAAAATATACGAAGAAAAAATAAGTTTATATTCAAATGAATTTTTAGAAAAATTGAATTTATTCATACTTGGCAATTTCATTAATGAGCCCAATGATGGATTTATTAATAAATTTTTCATATATAAATGCATTTTCGCTTTAAATATTCCTGAAGAGAAATTAGACATAGAAATATATGATAATAATTTTATTTACATTTTGATTAGAGATGATATTGATCTAGAAAAAAAAATTGAGGAATTAGCTAAAAATTCACCTGCCTCTAATTCAATTGAATTAATTTCTCATATTTTTTGTTTGTTAAAGGTTTTAATTCAAAATAAATCTTTGAGCAAAAAATATATGGAAAATATAATTCTCTTAATTAATCAGATCCATTTATATGAAAATGCAAAGTTTAAGCAAAATAATTCAACTTCTGTTTATTTAGAATTAATAAAAAAAATAATAGAAATATTGAATTATGTAAACTTTGAATTTTACAATTATAAAAATAATGCTAAAAATAATAAGTCAAATAATAATGCTTTTACAATCAATATTTTAGAAGATTTACTTTTTGAAGTTTCTGATAATTTAATAAGCAATATCCTTTTCCATAAAGACTTTTTAAATTCTATTTCCCATATAGCTTTCTTAATTTTAAACTCTCAAACACACAGAATAAAGGCTCTTTTTGATAAAATTATCAATTTCGTTTACGAAGTTGAATTTTTCCACTTTATGACTTATATAATTTTAAATAATAAATCATCGCTATTTGAGTCAATAAGAGAAGAAATAACTAATGACTTATTTTCGGAAATGAATTTCACTTTTACGATTAATATTCTTGATTATTTAAGTATTAAGTTATTCAATTTTGACGAGATCATAGAATCAAATTCAAAAATCAATTTAGATTTTGGCTTTATACTGACATTGATTTGTTTACTTAATGAAAATAAAAAGGATTTATTACTAAAAAAATTATTAGAAATTTTTGATAAATTGAATTCTCACAGGAATTATTTAAATATCAGCTTTACTCCTTTCAACAGTTTATTTGGATTTATAGCTTCTGAGGCAAATTCGAATAAAAATAAAAAGTTTTTATTAGAATCAAAAAGTACTAATAATTCTGAATTAGTAATGTTTGATATTATAAAGTTGGTGTCAGAACATAAAAATGAGATACTGATTAATAATAACAATTTACCAAAACTTTTAAATAATTCAAGGAATATTGACTTTAATTTATTTATAATGACTTATGACTACTTTATTGCATATTCAGATAAATTTAGTGATTTTGAAATATTTTATAAAATAGAAACTTTATTTAGAAGAAAATTGGATAATGATAAATCCAAGCAATTGCAAAATAGAAAGGAAAATATCTTAAATTTCAATGTAGAGATATATGATCATAAGCAAATAGAATATATTTTAGACACTTTATTTATAGAAGATTTGAAAAGTAATCAAAATAGCAAGAGACTACAAGAATCTGTAGTAGGCAATATTCTTGAGTATTTCGATAATGAAGAAAATTGCTTAGCATTGGTAATCCAAAAACTTTTGGAGACTAATAAAATAGATCAAGAAGCTTTATTATCGGAAAATTTAATTCGCAAAATCGCTCAATCAAAGTTATTGGAAAAAATTGATTTTACTAAAACTTCAAAAAATTCAAAATCTGCTAATGATCACGATTTGAAAAATAGCAGCAGTAAAAAAACCAATAATAGATCTTCAAATGCTTTGAATTTTGTTGATTTTATAAAGTTACTAATGCAATATAATATATCAAGCGCAGATATTACTAACATCTTGAAAGTAGATTATATTGAAGTTTTAGCAGAGTTATTAGTATTTTTAAAAACAGAAATTTCTCAGAATGAAAATTCTTGTAAACATAATAAAGATAAATCCCACCTTCAAACTCATAATAACAATCTGGAAATACGTGAAATAATATTTTTTGTTTTTGAAATAATTTTAAAGCAAGATAATTGTCCCCTTGCTCTTGCTTTACAAACATTAGAATTTTTAGAGACTTTGGGTAATAATGGAGAGATAGACTCGAACTTTTTAGTGATGGCGAATAATTTACATTCTTTTCTTACAAATGCAAATTCAAATTCTGATGAAAATTCTCATTCTCAAATTAAATCAATATGTAAAAAAACTGAAAATGTAATTTTACAAGTATGTGAAAATCTTGCAAAAAAAGAAAAAAATCAAAATGAAAATTTTTACATAAGAAATATAAATAAGACTTTTAGTACAAATGTCTATGAGCAAGTAGAAAAAATGGTTATTGAAGAAGATAAGGAAGATGACGATGAATATCAAGAATTTGGAGAATCTTCAACCAATGCAATGAATTACTCTTATGAATATTTAAATATTCTAAACACCCTATTCCTTTCGCTAAATAAGTCAATTGTGTTCTTTAATAAAGAAGAATTTGAAAGAAATTTAGTGTTGAGAGTTATCAATAAAACTTTTGATATATTTTATGCAAACTCAAAAAAAATTGAGAATAAAGGAAAAGAAGATTATATGGATAAAGACTTGGAAATTGAGAATGAAATAGGATATAAATTTAAAAAAGACATTTTTTCTGTCATTTTAAATTCAATAATTAACTTCATTACATCTTTATTAGGAAATAGAAATTTCAATGAAGAAGCAGATTTACTAATTTTTTATGAATATATTCAAACACTGGTAAAATTATCAATAAAGAATTTAAATGATGATGTCTATTTGGACAACATTTTGAAAAAATTTTGTGGATTAATAAAGCCTTTTGATAATAGATTAATAAGTTGCTTATTCTCAACTGTTTATTATTACAGTATAGAGAATAACTTTTTAAAAAATTTGGCTAAAAAAGAAAAAAATGGAAATGCTACTTTCATCGAGCAATTCAGTAAATTTTACGATAATGAAAAAGAAAATAATAATTATTATGACAGAATTATTAGTAGTTATTTCGAAGAAATATTAGAATTTAATTATCAAAAATTTGATGTAAATTCAGTAGCGAAAGTTCTTTTAATTTTAGAAGAAATTTTAGGTGCAATCTGTATTGAAGATAAAGATAACAATATAAATCACAATATCTTTTTCATTTTGAGAAAAGAAAATGAAGATTATAACAACGAAAAAAATAGCATCTGCTTCTTCGAAAATTTAAGAAATTTGTTATTAAATCTCAGCATTAAAATTTTAACTAAAATAAAAAATCTATTTTATCTTAATGACTCCAAAAATTTAAAGCAAAATGAAGACATATATTCTATTGTTATATCTATTAATAATAAAATTTTAAAAAATTACAAACTTTCAAATCAAATATTAAACAAAAATAAAGAAAATAAAAATGCTAAAATTTATGAAAATTATGAAGAAACATTGATTTTAACCAATGTTTTCAATAAAAACTTAAAGACTTTTGAAGATAACTTGTTTGAGATCATTATCGAGTCAAATATAATTCATTATTTAATAATAAACATTTTTAATAAAATCGAAGATGAAAAAGAGCAAATTTTGTTAAGAAACTTTTTATTAAGAAAATATCTACTTTTAATAAAATCAGATAGCGAAAGCATTCAAGAAACAAGCATTATTTCAAAAAATGCTTCAAAATCAAAGAAAAAAGCAAAAAATTTCGAACATTTCCAAGCTAAATATAATGATAATTTAATAGTTTTCGAAACATTATTGAAAAATTTTGATAAAGAGAATTCTAAAAACTATGAAAACATTAATTTCATCTTTTCTGTGCTTTCTGAAATTATTACATTCACTGAAAAATTTAGAAAATTTAATCAAGCAGGAAAGTCTGGTTCTGATGTATTTAACATCATGAAAGAAAGCAAAAGATTAGATTTGATAATTTCCTCTTTAGTTATAGAAAATAACAAAAACAATGATTATAATCTTTCTTTTAGTCTTTACAATTGCAAATTTTCAATTTTTAGCTTTGTAATTAAATTTTTTACTGTTTTCGAACTAAAATTTTTCGACCTATTCAACAAATTTATTAAGAATTTTGACAGCTTTTTCGATGTTCTATTTTTTAGATTCTTCTTTTGCTCTAATAATTTTGAAAATAAAGATATTTTAATGTCTTTTCTAAAAAACTTCTTTGAACTTGTGAACTCAAAGAGCGAATATATGTCACCTATAATTGAGTCAGTTATTTTCAAAATAAGTTTGCTATATGAAGAAAATTTCACATCTGAAATAATAAACAAAATTTTCGACATTCTGGCTAAACGTCAGCTTTTTGATCTTAGCTTTAAAGCTGTCAAATATGCCTTTAAAAATTTTGATACGATTACTGATGAGAAAACTAAAACTAAAGACATTAAAAATTTGGGAATTGAAAAGCATTCTTATTCTAATTTGCTAAGTAACAGAGCAATCTCAAATAAAATAAACTCAATTTTAACATATTTCAATACTGCAATAAAACATTCGGATAAATTAGTAATAACTGATATGAATCTGAAAATCATAAAATTCATATATAGAATTTTAATTGATAAGAATTATAATAATATTAACAACAGTAACATTAATATTAACAACAATAAAAAAACTTATCTTTTAAATAAAAAAGGAAATTCAGAAATAGAAGAAGAAAATCAAAACGATGAATTTGCAGATAAATTTTCCAATCATTCAGAAAACATTTTAGTTTGCTTGAGATCTTTAATATTAAAAATGAACGAAAAGCAATTCAAGCTTTTATTCGAAGAATTTTTGTTTGCTTTTTTCAAAGAAGAAATTGACCTTAAAAATCCGGATGATTTGGAAATTGAAAAAGTTGGAAACAAATACAAGCTTAATAATTGTATTGTATCTTTGCAAATTTTCAATGAGATTTTTGAATGTTTAAATAGTATTTTTGTAAGCTATTTTGAAAAATATAAGAATGTTCTTATTCAGATATTAAATCACGTTAACTCTGTATTTTGTAGTGCAAATAAGAATAATTCCAAAAAGAAAAAAGATAGAAGTCATTTCGAAGAGAAATATGATTCTGAAAATAATACATTTTCTTATTTGAATTTATCAAATTTGGTAATGAAGAATATCTCTCTTGCCCTAAAATATGACAAAAGTGTTTTGATGCAAGAAACAATTCAAGATTTTTTCGAACCTGTGGTGTGCCAGGTAATTTATAAAAATAATTTTATAATTAATTCATATTTTTGTTTCTCTATAAATTTAAATTTTAGCTTAAATTTATATACTTTTCTGAATCCAAATTCCAAGAATATTTCGATAACTCTCTAAAATTAAATCTATGCGAAATCTTCAAAAACATCAAAGCAGAAGATCTTTTCAGAGAGTTCAATGAAATGGTAAAAATTTAGTTTATAACTGATTTTGATATTAATTTTTTACATGACAAAATTAAAATAATTTTCAAAGATTTTGAATTTAATACGAGAAGATCATTATCAAATTAGGCTTTTTGTAATGAAGCTTTATTCTTATCTTTTCTCGGTTTTGAAAGATAAGCTTATCTTGCATATTCATGAAATTATTCCTTATATCACTGAAAGCTTGGAGGATCAAAGTGAATTTGTTCAAATTGAGTCATTCAACTTGATAAAATTAATCGAAAAACAAACAGGCGAAAATATAAAAAATTATCTTGAAAGCTAATTTTTATCATAATTTTATTTTATTTAAATCATTTAATTGATTTTTCAACTATGCTCTAACTTAAGTGAGATTTTGCAAGAAACAATAAAAATTTAAAAAAATAAATTTTTATAATTCACTATGATTATTCCTTTTAACTCTTAACTTTAAATGTTTATTTGGATTAAAAACTAACTTCATTCTTTTTTAATATTTACTCTAATATATAAATTCTATAATTTTTTAATTGTAAATTAATTCAAAGTCTAAAAAATATATGCTAGACTTATTTTACAACTAAATTATCTAAATAAATTTTACAATTAAATTATCTAAACAAATTCTCATTTTCATAAATAATTAAGCCTAAAATTTTTTTTCTTTAGAAATAAACTTTTGTTATTAAATATTTTTTGAGAAGATAATCCCACATTAAAATTTTAAGAAAAATATAGAATAATTAATGTAATATTAAAAGCATATTTATTCAGAATTTACTAAATTTAAAAGAAAAAAAAGTTTTATCATCAAAATATTTTTTCTTGATACATGATTATCTTTAAAGGATTTTATGATTATTTTTAATTAATTATACTTATTTTGAAAATTTTCGAATATGAGTATTAAAATTTATAAATTTTATTGTTGATATAAATTATTTTTCATAATGAATGATTAAATTTTTTTTTCTAATTGACAAATTTATGATATTTAATAATAATAATTTTTCACTTTATTTTTATTTGGACTTGGGTTTCTCTCTTTTTCTTAAGAAGAGAGCTCTCAACCCAATACCTGCAACATGGACAGCCTTGAATCTGACTCCTGGAATATCTCCGACAGCATGTCCTTTTCTACCAAAACCAGATATTAAAACTCTATCATTTTCATCAATAAATTCCAAGTTACCATCACCTGGAACAAAAGCAGTAATATTTTTGCTGTTTTTTCTTAATTGAACTTTAATACACTTTCTGCAAGCAGAGTTTGGTTGCTTGGCTTCAACAGAAACTCTTTTTACAACTATTCCTGATGCGTGAGAAGCCCCTTCAAAAGGAGTTTTCCACTTAGAAACAATGTGAGATTTGTTATAGTCTTTATCATTCCATCTTTGTATTCTTCTATGATCACGGAGTTTTCCTCCTGCTCTCATACCTCTAGGTTTACCTGATCCCATTTAAAAATGAATATATCTATATAATTTTTTTTATTTTTAATTTTATTTAATTTTTAAATATTTTTAACTTGAATTTTTACAAGGATTAATATCAAATTGAATGTTTTTTCTATATCAATAATTTTAAAATAATTGTGAAAATATATTTTAAATTAATTTTTGTATTAAAATTTAAGGAAATGGCAAAGAAGGTAATTTTTTATTTTTTAATAATTTTATAAATTTTAATTTTCATAGACTTTTATGTTATATAAATTAATATCCACTGCTGATACAGGATTTTTTTATGTAGGAAAGAAAAGTGTTTTGAATGCAGCACAGAAAATTCAAGCAATGAAATTCGACCCTATAATTAATAGAATGGTCTTATTCACCGAAACTAAATTAAAAAAGAAGGGACGTTAATAAATATTATCATGTTTGAATTACTAAATTTATTTGTGAATTAAAAATATACATATAATGATAAATATCAGAATTATTTGAAGTTTATTTTAATAATAATCTACTTAAAAATGTTCTCAATACAAAAGAAAAAATAAGAATAATTAGGGTTTCTAATTAAAATAAGATCTAATTCCAATATTTTATAAATCAATGTAGGATTTTATAAGATAATTCATTCATTTATTTATATTTTTAATAATATTCCAACCAAATAAATATTGTTAATAATTACAATTTTTCAATCATGATATATTTGAGAATTATATATTCCTAAAAATTAAATTAATTATCATTTAACATAAAATAATAACTATAAAAAGTTAAAAAATTTTTATTGCTTTCGAGCAAATGATTTTATAATTTCATTGAAATCTATTAACTTATTTATATTTTCCTCTAATTGATTATTCACTTTGAAATAATGCAGTAATATTTTCTCCAATGATCCTAAAAATACTGTATCATTAAAAACACTTTTATAAAATTCATTAAAATATTTTGATAGAATATTTTCATAAATATCATTGAAAGCCCCCAATTTTAAAAATTCACTAAATTTTATGTTTTGCTCTTGAACGCTTATTTGAGAAAAATCGAAGTCATTTGTAGGATTGAATATACCTATCTCATATTTATCAAAATATTCTCTAATTTCATTTTTTAGTAATTTAAGACTCATGATGATGTCTATTGTTATTATGTTTTTAAGCATTGAAATTAATTGAGTTCTTCTTTCAATTATCTCTTTATTTTCTTTAATAGTATAATTTTTATTTTGATTTTCTCTATCATCGGATACACTAAATTCATTCCCATTTAAATATTTTATGCCCTCATCTTTTTCAGTTTTAAATATTAGCTCATTTCTAAACCCAACCGACTCTGAAAACCCATTTTGATTTTCTCTACATAGTATTATATCATTACTTTTTTCATTAATTTTATTTAAGCTTTCTTTTCCGATAGAAGTCATACCATCAATATTCGAATTGCTATTGTTTTTTGAAGCATAAAAGTTAGTGGAATTCGAATTTTTCCTTTTCGAGCTGTTTAAATAACCATAATTCTCATTATTATTATTGAGATTGTTTTGATTGCTTTTGAAATGTATTAATTCATCATTAAGATTGTTTTCTAGAAAATCTCCACGTATATTGATAGGTTCATTAATGCTTAAATTTGAAGCTCCTTCTGCATTATAAATGTTTGATTTTGAATCAAAAATTACATTTCGGCTCTTAATATCATTAATGGTGTATCGTTTTTTACTAAATATAAAAAACTTTTATATAAAATACTAAAACAGAATAAATAACCAAGTACACTTTCTCAATATAAGTATAAAAAATCCAAAATAAAATTACATAGAATAGTTTTTATCTTTATTTATTAAATCAAATCGTTTTCTATCGTTGTAACTATAATTGTTGAAATCGAAATGCAATTGATTATGGAATAAATTCACATCTAAATTATCAATGTCAATATAATTAACTATATTTTTGAAATCTAGAAAAGCATCTTTATATTTGTAAAATTTAACATTTATTTTATAGTTTATTATCAATTCAACCAAATTAGTAATCAGTGGATTATCGAAAAATCTAAATTTTTAAACTCTTTTATAAAATTTATTACTTTAATTTACAATCTGATTCTTTAAACGAAATTACATATAATTTTTACTTAAAAAATATTTGTCTTGTTTCGTAAATTGATAAAATTCCTCTTAAACTAAGGCAATCTATTAGAATTTGCTTTCCTTTATCATTAATATCCTTGATCTCTTTTTTTATATTTTCCTCAAAATATAAAATCAACTCATTATCTCTTATTAAATTAACTAGTCCTTCTATAGTCTCCAACCATGAAACAAAATCTGCATTGTTTTTTGATTTAAAAGTTAATTTCTCCCCTTCCATTGTAGTAATTTCAAATATAAATTTCTCTCGAGCATCGATATTTAGATTATTACTATCTCTTGTAATGAGTTTAATATCTCTTAGCAAAAGTATTATAGCGTCTTAGATTATGAGTTAATTAATTGAAAGGACAATTTAAGAAAGACATTATTAAAGTTTTTAAATTTAATTTTTCTAAAAAAATATAATTTCTATATAAATATATATAATCATAAATTTTTCATTGAAAAAAATTTACCATTTTTGTTCTTTTTCTCAATAATAAGCTTTTTCTTATCAATTATCACTTTTCTCTTCTCAAAACATTTTTTCTTATTAGAAAACTTCATCAAATCACCTTCACGAATAGACTCTTCACCATTATCAATAATACTACTATGATGTAAATCGATTATATTAGAAAATTTGCTATCACTGTCAGTTTGCTTTCTTATTTTACTAGCATTGTTTATAGAATAAGAGTTAAGCTCACTATCAAAACTATCCCTTCGATAATCTTTTCCAATATTCAAATAATAGAGATTAATAGTTGACTTAATAAAAAATTTGACAGGGCAATCTATTTCTTTCATTTTGATTTCTATAAACTTGTTTTCGTCATCAATAATTATAAAATTGTAGTCTTTTGAATTAAATAATTTTGAATATTGACCATTATTATAATTATTGGCTAAATACAATTGACTAATATCATTCAAAATCTCAGAATGGTATGCGGAATGGATTTCTTGACATGTAGTTTCTGGTTTAATTTTTATTGGAATAAACGTTTTTTTTTTGCGGTCTAAATAAAGTTTAATAGTGTCATTATTAAAAATTTCGTTGCTTTTCTTATTTGAAAAATTAGGCATAATTTTTTTGAAAAAGTCCAGCATATTAATTTTGTAATTTTAAATTATAAATTAATTGAAAATTATATCATTATAATAATTTTCAAGTTATCTTATCTGTATTATTAATAAGAATTTAAATTAAACAAAATTATAAAATTGGTTTTCTTATGATTTTCGAATCCATTTGTTAGCTATGATATGTTGTAGGTTAATCTCAGTAAAATATGACTTTTAGGGTATTGGATATTTATTACATTTACATTAAATCAAATGAGAATTTTTTCGCAAGATTTAAAAAATTTAAATTATTGCTAATCTATTTCGAATTTTAAATAAATTTTATTAAAAACCATATTTTTTTAAATTCCTTTTTATATTTCTAATATATTCTCGATTAGTGGTAGTTTCTATAATCTTATTTGCTGTATTACTTCTTATAATATTTTAAGAAATTAATTTATACTTTAAATGGCTTATGTAATTCAAAAGAAGCAGCGTCCTTTAGAAAAGGTTAAGCAATATCTTCCTTTGAATACCTTTTTAAAGGATGGAATAGAAACTATACTTTCATTATGCGAGAGTGAACAAGATCATCGAGAATTGAATAGAATTTTAAATGAAATCATTGAAGATGGAATTTCATACCCTCAAGAAAACCCTTTGAATTTTGAAGAATTTTCTCAATATTACTTAACCAATGAAGTTTTTATTTTAAAATTCAAAGAAACAGAAGAAATAATTGGCTCATTTTACATTAAACCTAATTTTCCTGGAAGATGCGATCATTTTTGTAACGGAGGCTTTATTGTGGATAAAAAATATAGAAATTTAGGAGCAGGAAAGATCATGGGATTCTATTATTTAAGACTTGCTAATTTATTAGGATATAAAGCCTCCTTCTTTAATCTTGTCTTCTCAAATAACATATCTGCTCTAAAATTATGGAGAAGCTTAGGTTTTAAGGAATTAAATGTTATTCCTCAAGTAGGAAGGTTGAAGGAAGGTGGATATGTTGATGCTCATCAGTTTTATTTTGACTTGAATAATACAGATTTCAATGAAAAATTAGTAATTTAATAAATTCAATAATTGAGTACTTATTAAATAAAATTTTTATAAGGTTAATTTTACTTTTAAATAATTTTTACAAAAATTGGTTTTTTTATAATAAAAAAATTATCTTTGCTATTTTGAGAATTTTATAATTCAAAAATAATGAATTGAAAATTTAAATTAATTTTAATATAGAATAAAATGCTATTTATATTTCTATTAGAAAATTTTACATATTAAGTAAATATTTTAATCAAGTTAATTAAACATATTAAGACAAGAAAATAACTCAATTAAATAAGGAAAATCATAAATTAAATGAAAGCTCAAATTGGCGTCTAACTAACTAAAAGCTGAATTTTATTATTATATTTAAAACAGTTTTCAAAAAAAATTTCTTCTAATATGAAAAAAAGGGTTATTCAGAGCTCTTAGTTTTTGTTAATAAATCTATATTTTATTTTGATTCAATTATAAATAATTTATGTAAGTAAAAAGCTCCAATGACTGATAAATTTATTTAGTAGAATAAATTAAATATTTGAATGGAAAAGAATATTATTATTACTAAATAAAATAATTGAAATTTTGAAAATTTTTTAAATTTATAAGTAAATTTTTTAAAATAAATTAAATGAAAATTAACTGTTAAAATTAAATTTTTTAAAAATTTGAAAATTAAGAAATGACAAAATTAAATTTTTACTAAATCGAAGAAGAAAAATATAATGAAATGGATAAAATAATATGGATTATAGTTCATATACATAATTTAATTCTTTCATTTATGTTATTTTTAAAATAATATTCTATTGTATAAGGCTCATTTATCTACTATTATAAAATTCATTGATTAATTTTTGGATTAAATGCCTAACTTAAAAATAATTCAAATATCACTTTAAATAGTAGCTTTTCAAAATAATTAAAAATTTTTCTTAAAAATTAAATAATATCAATAATTTTGGGATATTTAAGGAATTAAACATATTATTAATAATCTAATATGAAATCACAAATTTTTGCATTTTTTGTTTTTTTGATGTTCTTTTGCGTAGTTCAAGCTAAAATTCGCTTAAATGTTTTTAAAAAACATCCTCAAGGATCACATCATAGGGAAAATCATATGAGAAATAATACTTCTAATTGCAGTCACGAACATAATGAAAATAGAAAGCACATAAAAAAATGGTTTGAAGATTCTTTCCATGAGTTTAATGGAACTTTTGATAATAATACCCATCATGGTCACCATTTGGAAAAAAATTTTGAAACAGAATTTTTCCAAAAAGTCAGAAAATTTAAAGGAAAACAACCAGGAGGACAAAAAAATAGTGGATCTCAACAAGGACAAAGAACCCAACAAAATGAAAACTCTAATGATGAACAAGGACAAAGACCTCAAAGAGGCGGAAATTCTAATAATCAACAAGAAGGACAAAAAACCCAACAAAATGAAAACTCCAATGATCAACAAGGACAATGACCTCAAAGGGGTGGAAATTCTAATAATCAACAAGAAGGACAAAGAACCCAACAAAATGAAAACTCCAATGATCAACAAGGACAAAGACCTCAAAGGGGTGGAAATTCTAATAATCAACAAGAAGGACAAAGAACCCAACAAAATGGAAATTCTTATGAACAAAAAGGACTTTTACCTCAGCAAAATGGAAGATCCAATGATCAACCAGAAGGACAGAGAATACAACGAAATGGAAGCTCAAATGGTCAACAAGGGGCAAAGAGACCTGAACAAAATTGAAGCTCTAACAGTCAAGAAATTACAAAAATCTAAATAAAATTGATTTTAACTAAATTAATCTAAAAATTGAATATTATTTACTCAAATTTTTTAAAAAATTTTTAAATTGAAATTAATTCTATTACTATTTTTAAATTCAATAATTTTTTGTAATCAAGAAAATCTCTTTTATTTTAAGAATTGATTATGATTTTCTAAATAAATATTCAATATCAAATATTCTTCAAAATTTAAATTATAATTGATCAATTGAATTTATTTAGAGCTCTTATTTTTTGAATTTTTTTTATTTTAATTAAAGAAATTAGTACTAATTTATCAAAATAAGTCATCTTTTGAAGAAAAAAATTTATATTTTAAAATATTATTAAAGGGAGTTATAGAATATTATAATTTGATAAGAAGTTGAATTAATCGCTGTTTAAAAATATCTTTTTATAAAGCTTGAACCATAATAAAATGACACTTT
>Ga0194116_10004525_pt1 | contig 15878 bp, 13 predicted proteins | sample TA2MahsurfametaG_4_FD_148617 | JGI IMG/M metagenome (GOLD analysis project Ga0194116, IMG submission 148617) | Freshwater microbial communities from Lake Tanganyika, Tanzania - TA2015008 Mahale S9 surface | ecosystem: Environmental > Aquatic > Freshwater > Lake | place: Tanzania: Lake...
TATATTGAAAAATTCTACAACCCTTCAAATTTAAAATATTATAATTAAAAATCTTTATATCAACTAAGACCCTACTCGTTATGATTAAATCCATATCAAATATATTTTACAAGTTCGCTCTCAATTGAAATAAAAGTCTTCAAATTTAAAATATAATAATTAAAAATCCTTAAAAATTGATTTAAATTTATATTATAATTATACTTTTTTTGAGGGATTTATTTGAAAAAAATAATTTATAAATTCTCCAATAAAATAAAATTTCTTGTATTTTCAACGTTGTTTTGATATGAAAATGATGAGACTCCATTTATAAATGGATTTATAATAGTTTGATGATCTTTTCTGCCGATATCAAGCAAAATAGGATTATTTTCTTGAAATTTTTCAATTTTTACTTTGTTGAAAGCAGCATAGGATAAAATTTCAATTTTTTGAAAATTTTGAAAAATAGTTTCTACACTTAATTTTTTATTAATTATTTTTTCGCATGCTTCATAAACTTTAATATTTAGGTTCTCTTTGAAAAAACTATTAGGCAATACCCATTCAAGGTATTTTAGTTCAATATTTTTAGAAGAGGTTTCGCTTTTTAATTTTCGGTTCCTTATTCTAACATTTATTTTATATTTTTTACTTTGAAAATATGTCATTCCTTTTTGAATTTTTTATAATATTATTATTAAATTGTGATATGGAAACTATTCCATTATTTTCTCTATTTAATTCTTGTATCTTGCTATCTTCAGTTATTCTTTTAAGCTGCCTTTAATTAAAAAAATTATTAAAAGTAATATTAAAAAAGATCATTTTTTTATAAAAACAAGGTAAAATTCGATAAAACAGATATTGCTTTCATAATTGATATTTAGAAAATTTTTAAGAATGTAGATATCCCATTTTGGATTCAATTTAATAATTATTTTTTGCTTGGATTTTAAATTTATTTTTACCTTTCAGCATTTAATTTAGCTTGTTCATTGATAACTAATAATTTATTATTTTCTTTATTATTATTTATGTTGTAATTATTTGTAAAATTTTTAATTTCAGTAGGATTTCGATTATTATATTTCATAATTAATTTTTGGAAATCTTCCTTTTTATCTCCCGTACAATTAGATATTTTGAAGAAATTGTTAGAGAGTTCAAACATTATCATTTTTCTAGTAAAAAAATCGAAAATCAATTTGCATATTATCATTACTGCTTTAACCATTCCTCCAATATTCGCTAATACAGTTTGAGCTTTACCATAAGAACGATAATAAAATGAAATATTTTCTGAACATTTCATTGTAACAAACCCTATAGCATACTTTGTTAAAATAGAAGTATTATATGTTGAACCAGGTAAATTCAAATCAAATGTTTGAGAATCAAATACAAAAAAATTTTTAGTTGTTTTATCCTCAAATATCAAGCCATAATCTGTCTCATAATATACTTGTCCTAAATTATAATAATATGATTTTTGCAGCGCATAAGACATTGTTAGGACTCCAGTATCTTCTTTAAATAAATTTGGTGATTCATAATTATAATGATCGATACTATTAGAAAAAAGATTAAGTTGAAAGATAAAATCTGACAAATAAAAATTTATTTCCTTATCTTCTTTACATTTTTCAGTTTCAGGATTACATCTATTTACATAAAATCTTAGCATTCTAAACCCATTCTGAAAATCTCCTATATTTCCATGAAGTATCTTGTTTTGTTTTCCTGGTAAAATACAATAGAATCCAGTGGTTTGCAAGTATATAATTTTATCTCCAAATGCAGTGGAATGTTTCTGAGAATTGCAAAGTTCAAAATCAATATCAATCGAAGAGAATTGTCGATTAATTTTTTTTTCATCCAGCTGATAATTTAACAATTTGACTTGAATATTATAAATTCCTTCTGAAGGAATTTTTTTTCCTGATCTATCCCCAACAAAAAACATTAAAGGAACATTAGTTAAATCAATTTCTGGAATTTGGATTGTATTTTTGTTAAAAAGTACTTGAACGTTCTTTCTCATAAATAAATCCATCAAGAAGATCCCTGAAAAAATTATTATTGCGATAATAGTTAGCATTCCTAAAATTGAGCCGGTCTTTGTATTATACCTTTCTTTTCCAAAGGTTCTCAATATGAAATGTTTATGATAAATATCAAATGTATTCAAAGCAGAGTTGTACAAATTAGAAGACATTTTGATATAAATTTTTCTTAATTTTTAATATTTCTTGAGGATTTATATTTATATTGAATGTTTAAAAGACTAAAATGTAAATATAAATTAATTTTAAAAATTTAAATTAATCTAAAACAAAAGGCACAAAACACAATTAAGATCCAAAAAACTTTTAAATTTTACTTTACGAAGATTAATAGATAATGAAAATATTTTAATCTTCTTTTAATGGAAAATAAAATATAAACTTTTGACAGAAAATTAGAATTTTAAAAAAAATGAATTATAGTAAATTACTTGTCCTAATAAAAAAAATTTAATAATGTCTTCTTCATTAACAAGATATGTAATTTACTATAATAAAATATAATTTAGTTGCATTTATCAAATAAGATGAATAAATAATGTACATTTTAAGAATTAAATTGAAAAATTTACTATGCTCATGTTTTCGAGATTAATAATTAAATTTTTTTTATTTTGGTAAAATAAAAAAATAAAGAAATTTCATACTTTTAATATAAATATAAATTCTTCAATTTTTTAAAATTTTTTGAGGCAATTTTCGAAATCCAATTCAATTCTTTTGATTCTTATATTTATCTTTTAAGTTATTCTTATTAAAGTTACAAGCTAAAGTTACTAACTATAATTGAAAGCTTAATTTATTAATATCCATCGTGAAAAAACCTAAAACAAATAACTACAATCAAATTATTTTATGAATAAAAACTCTAAAAATTAGGTTTCTTTTAAATTAAAAAACAAAATTATTTTAATTTTACAATAACTCAATATTGTAGAAATTTTTATAATTTCAAAGCTGGAACATAATAAATATAAGAATAATATCAAATAATTTATTTATCTCCTCTATTAAAATTACAAATTAATTTTATAAATTTTCTATTAGATATGAAAATTTTGTTCCAAAAAGTCTCAAAAGGAAAAAACTTGAAAAATAATTATTTAAATGAAATATATAAAAAAATGTTAAATGATAAACCAACAAAGAACTTAAAAAACAATTACAATTTGTTCGATATAGCAGCGAATTTATGTGATGAAAAATTTCAAGGAGTTTATAATGGGAAAAAATATCATGAAGATGACACAGATGAAGTTATCGAAAGAGCAAATGAATATGGAGTAAATAAAATGCTATTTACTAGCGGATCATTAGAGGATTTACATTTATCTTATAAATTAAGCCAAAAATCAGATAATTTCTATACTACTATAGGAATTCACCCTTGCAGAGCAAGTGTATAAAAAATTTCTAATTTTCAAATAAAATATAAAAAATGATCAAAATAAGATCTTAATAGTATTTTTAGTATTATATTGGTATTGATTTTTTAAATAATTTTACATTAGGAGGCCGAAAGAGAAATTCAATCAAAAAATAAAACTTTGGATGAATATTTTAATGAAATGTATGAACTTTATTTTCAGCATAGAGAAAAAATAATTGCTATAGGCGAATGCGGTTTGGATTATGATAGATTAAATTATTCTAATAAAGACGATCAATTAAAATTTTATTTACCTCATTTTGACTTAGCAGAAAAAACTCGATTACCGATGTATTTACATTCTAGGAATACTGATGATGATTTTTACAGTATATATATTTAAATAGATAGTTTAATTAAATAAGAAATGACAAAAGAAAACAGACATAAATTTTCAACTGGAGTTGTCCACTCATTTACCGAACCTGAAAAAGTTTTAAACGAATACCTTTCATTAGATTTATACATTGGAATTAATGGATGCTCTTTAAAAACGAATGAAAATATTGAAGTTGTCAAAAAAATCCCACTTGATAGAATTCTTTTAGAAACAGATGCTCCTTACTGTGATATAAGAAATACTCATGCAAGCGCACCTTTAGTAAAAACAAGTTTTGATAAAATAAAAAAAGAAAAAATGAAAAAAGGATTTATTTGTAAAGATAGAAATGAACCTTGCATGATTGTGTAAAATAATATTATAATATAATTGGAAAAGATATATTTTAAATTTTTTAATTTATATTTAAATTAATTATTGCTTTTAGCCAAGTTTTGGAAGTTGTTGCAAGAATAAAAGAAATTTCAGAAGAAGAATTAGCAAGAATATCCTATGAAAATAGTTTAAAGGTTTTCAATCTTTAACGTATTTTTCAGTTGATGGATGAATCTTTGATATTTAAATAGACAATTTTTTTATTTATTACTCTATACTTATAATAATAATATAAATAATTTTGTTTTGATTACTCTATCAAATAAATAGGAAATTTGAGTAGTATTTACTGATAGAAATTCTTAAGTTATTATGTGTGAATTTTTAAACTAATACATTTTTAAATTTTAAAATAATTTTAAAAATTACTGTACAAACATTATTTTTCAACAAGCATTAAAAGCAACGCATTTTTTTTCTCTATTTATTTCAAACTTTTAAAAAAAAATTTTATTAACACATAATCTCCAATATTTTTCTTATTTTAAAATATCTTTATCTAATTAGTTCCCTATTCTTTTTTTTGATTTTACTTTTTGATGCAAGTTTAATCTTTAATCAAATATTTAAATCTAAAAAATATAAAAGGCTTATTACACATTCCCAAGTAAAACATAAATAAATGAAAATAATTTTCTCATTTTTTTTAAAATAAATGTATTTTCTATTATTTTTTTTAATATAGAAAATAAGACTTCTCAGTAGTATTTTCCTTCCTTCAATTGATTTATCATTAATAATCAGTTTAACTATAGTAATTTTCATAAATTCAATTACATTTTTAAAAAATTACGTATGTTATTTTCAATAGATTAGTTTAGTTTAGTTTATGGTTTAAACAACCACTTTAATATTAAAACAAAAAAACAGAACTAGCTTAAACTAATAATGATAATTATATAATAATATTAATTTTATATAGAATTCTTTGAATTAGTAATAGTCAGCTGAAGTGAAAATTTCTTCAGAACTTCAATCTCCTTTTCACAAATTGATTTAAGTTTGAAGTAAATATCCAGAAATGCTTTTTCCAGATCCTCTTTGTATATATCCTTTAACTTGACTCTTGTTTTTCTCTATTCATCAAGCTCTTTCCAAGCACTCGCTCGTATCTCATCAAAAACAGGATAATAATTTGCTGTTATTTTCAATAGAGAAAAAACAAAAAGAAACCGCCCCCTGAGGGGATCGAACCCTCGGCCACTAGCTTAAAAGGCTAGCGCTCTACCGCTGAGCTAAAGAGGCTTATTGATAATCAAAAGAAAATAAATTAATATTAATGGTTTTATGATCATTTTCAAATATAAAAAAATGAATATTTTATTATTATATTCAATTAAAATATTATAATTAATAGTCTTAGTGAATATTACATAAATAGCAATTTTAATGGCTTAAAAATAGACTTGCCACATTAGAGGTGTAAAAATTTAATATTAAACGTAAAATTGTTTAAGATTATTCTTCTAAAAAGTAACTTTATAATATTGATACTCATTTTTTAATTCTTGTTTAAAAAAAAGTAAAAATTATTAAAAAATAATTCAATTAGAAAAAAATAAAATATAAGATTATAAACAAATACAAATACATAAACAATATTAGATTTTCTATTTTATTAATGTATTACTCATGAATTTAAAAGATCTTGCAACAATTTTGAACAAAATTCTATATATATATATATCAGAAAATTTAGATGAAATTTTTTTTTAAAAATCTTATAGATAAATATTTAAATTTTTAATATTTATACATAATTATTATTTATATATTTTATAAATATAACCAAAATGATTTGAAAATTCAAAATATTATTAATTGAAATTTTAGGCCATCATATTAGACATCTTTCGTAGAATATTTTTTTTAAAATTTCAATTTTAAATAAATAAAATGTGAAAGAAATTAAAATTGTTAAAAGGCTTCTTTATACTTACAAACTGCTCAATATTAAAAAGTTGAATTTCAGTTAGTAATTTGCTTATCAATTTACTTCATTTTTTAGGATTGATAAATGGACTTAATTTATTACTATTGTTATAATTATTGTTTAAATTTACATTCAAATTTTGGTTGGTTATAAAATCCTTTTTATTCACATTCCCATAAGGAAGATTAGGTGAATTGATATCTGAAAAAGCTTGATGATGACTAGTATAATTGTTCTCATCATTAGCATATACTTGATTATTGATGTTATTTTTAATATGGGCATTTGATTTTCTTTTTTCACCCAAGGGTGAATTCATCATTTGCATGTTCAAATTTAAATTATTTGTTTTCTTCAATGTATCAAGCAAAATTTCTTTATCATTTAAAGTGCTTACATTATGCTTTGATGTTTTACTAACTCTTCTTGGTGAATATTTTTCTTCATCATTATTACTAAAAAAATTTGTATTATTATTTACATTACTGCTATTCGCAAAATTTTTCGTCATATTGGATTCTTTAAAATTATTGTTTAAATTTTGACTATTGCCTTGTGAAAGTTTAAATTGCTCGTTTTCTTTGAATAGAGTCTCAGATTTTTTCTCAATTTTCTGAACCTGCATATTTAAATTTTCAATAGTGTTCATTAACTTCTCTTTTTCAGATCTCCATTTAATCTTTTCTTTTTCCATTTCATAGCTGTCTCCTGACTTTTTCAATTCATAACCTCCACCACTTGTAATTCCTAAATTACAATTCTTTAATTTCACTTCACATTCCAATATTTTTATTTTAAAAATTTCCTTTTCTCTTTCATGTTTGGAGATGATCTCTGCAATTTTTTTATCTTTATCTAATCTTGTCTCTTTTAGCTCTTTATTCAAACTATCTTGAGTGTTCAAAAGTTCTTGGATTTTTTTCGTTAATGAGATTGGATCATTTAATTTCAGTGAACTTGTTGCTTGTCGACTCAAACTAATAAGCTCGTCTTCAATCTCTTTATGATCCCTAGTAACTTCGATAAGCTTTTTATTTTCTTCTTCCATTTTTTGATAGGCGATGTAATAATTTTGTTCTATAATAGATAATTTTTCTTTTTCTTTTTCCAATTGATCTTTTTCTAATTGTGCCTTGGATAAGGCATTTTTTATAAAAGACTCGCATCTGTTTTGCATTTCAAGCATAGAAATTTTATTCTCTTCTATTTGATTTTCTAGTAATTCTATCTTATTTTTTAAATCAGACTTCTTTATCAACATATTTTTATTTTCCCTTTCTAATTCCACATTTTTTTGACGCAGATCTTCTATTGTTGATCTAAATTCATTAGCTTTATGATCACTTTCCTCTTTGAGTCCGTTCATATCTATGCTTATTTTTTCCAATTCTGATTTGTAATGTTCACAAATTTCTTTCATTTTTGATTCAAGACTTGAAATTTTTTCATTTAATTGTTGCTTTTCCTTATCATATATACAAGTTTGCTTTAAAAAAGCTTGCTCAAGTTCACGATGCTCACGCTTTTTATTGGAAAGTTTATTACTTATTTCCTCTTTTTCTTTTCTAATGCTTTCAATTTTTGAGTTTAATTCTGCTTCGACTTCTCTTTTTGTGTTAACTAAATAAATATAGTTATTTGATAAATTTTTTTTTCGGATTATCAATGATTTAAAATTTAAAATAAATTTTTTAATAAATTAAAATTATACAGATTATAGATTCTTTGCAGTAATTAGTCTCTTCTTGATTTTTAGACAACTCTTCAAGTTTTTTATTTACAAATTCAATTTGCTGCTTTAGCAAGCCTGATTCTCTGTTAAATTCCAATTTTTTAAGGGAAAATTCGTCAGAAATTTCTTGGTTCCTTAAAATTGAGTAATAATTAATAATTTCTAATAAATCTTAATATATAGGATTTTAAATCAAATCCTTTTGTTTAAAATGAATTACTTTTTTTTCATGTTTTCATACTTCTCTGTTAAATCAGATTTTGTCTCTTCAGCTAAATCTTTTTCTTTCTTAATTACTTGATTAAAATCTGATATTAGCTTTTCCATTTGCTCGAACTTAAATTTCAAACCAGTTAATTCTTGATCTTTTTGATTGTTTTCTGTAGTAAGGACTTCAATTTTCTTATGCAGCTCTTTCCTTTCATTATTAAAACTTTCTGTTTTTTTTTCTAAACTGGAGTTATATTGATTTTGGAAAGCTGCTAAATATTCTTTATTTTCTTTCAATGAAGTATCCAAAGATGAATTTTTTTGATTCAAACTCCTAATTTCATTTTCGGCTTCAATTAAGAAGTTTTTATGATTGTCTTCCAATTGTTCGTAATCAAATTTGATATTTTCTATTTCAGATTTTAAATCTTTTTCCATTTCTCGTATTTTAATTTCATATTCTTCTTGAGAATATTTAAGCTTCTTATCATACTTGAGCTTTTCCTCTTTTATTTTCTCCTCAAGTCTGATTTTTTCATTTTCAAACATAGTTTTGTAATTAGCAATTGTATCTTCACAACTTTTATTTATTATTTCAATATCTCTTCGATAAAATATATCTTTTTCTTCAGTTTTTTTATCGAAATCTTCCATAAATTTTTTGAATTTCAAGCTATTTTCATCTTGAATTAGACTTTTTTCTTCTTCAAGTTTTTGCTTTTGATTTTGCAAATTGAAAATTTCATTCTTTAATTTATCAAGGCTTCCTTTATATTCTTTATTATTTTTTTCCAATTCTTCAATAATATTTTTTTTAATTTCTTCTTGTTTTGTACTTTTATTTGTAAGAGCTTGAATTTCTCTAAGTAGAAGATTTTTTTCAGCAGAGAAATTATCTTCTAATTGCTTTTTCTCCATCATAAAGTAATTTTTCATCTCTTCATTTTTACCGTTGATGATATTTTCATTTTGAGTAAGCATTTTCTTTTCAAAGGCACTTATGGCATTATCATAGTTATTTTTTATTTCTGAGATTTGATTAGATAATTCCTTGCATTTGAACTCTAAGAAATTATTATTTTGTTGTTGAATTGAAAGTTCTTTTTCAGCTTTAAGTAGATTTGATTTTAAAGTATCTTCAATTAATTTAATTTCAATTAAATTTTCATCTTCTTTTTGCTTTAACAAATTTTTCAGATTTAAAATTTCATTTTCCTTCAACTGCATTTCTTCATTATTTTTGACTTCATAATTTTCACTTTGGAATTTTAAAATTTTTATTTTTTCCATAAGCTCATTTTTCTCAGTATTGATTTTTCTCAAGTTATCATCGTTTTTGTTTTTTTCAATTTCATAAAACTTTTCTTTTTCAAACATTTTGTTTTCCAAATCATTGATCTTATCAGTCAAGCTTTCATTGAGCAAATTCAGTTCTTTTATTCTGTTTTCGAAATTATTAGAAATAGTTTTGTTTAAAAGAATTTGTTCTTTTAAATTTACTTCAGCTTCCAAATTTCGCTCTTTTTCTTTACTAGTTAATTCATTTAAATTTTTAGTTAGAAACTCTATTTTAACGTCTAATCCTGCCTTTTCCTTTTCATATTTTTCTCTTGACTCGAACAGCCTCTTTTCTAAGTCTATAAATTGCTTTTCTTTTATTGAATATTTTTCGTTTAATTCTGATGTTATTTTTGAATTTTCTTCTTTCAAATTTTTAATTTTTTCTTCATAATTTCTAATTATCTGCTCTTTGTCTTTTTCATATATTAAGCATTTTTCTTTATTCAGTAAAAGCTCTTCCTTTATCATATTTAAATCCATCTGCAACTTTTTATTTTCGTCATTTAGTTTATAAATATCATTTGCTAATTTTTCTTTGCCCTCTACATTTTGGCTTTTCTCTTGTTCTAATTTTTGATAAATAAATTGTTTTTCATCCAGTAATTTACTAACAATAAAATTGGAAGCAAAGAAAATAACTTTATATTTAAAATCTAAGATCATTTCAGATCTGATCCTTGTATTAGGATAAACATCAATGCATTTATTTTCTACTTGTAAAATTTCATTTTGCAAATCTTCCAAAGAATTTATCTCTTCTTTTTTAAGCCTAATTTCAATTCTATTGAAATTACTTTTCATAAAAGTGAAAATTTCATTTTTATTTTCTTCATCATTCATTTTAGAAAACTGCAGCAGCTTTTCATCTATTTTCTTTTTAAGTGTTTTCCTTATCGTGTTTGAAATATCTCCCAGGGATTTTCTTTTAAATACATCCAAAGAAATTTGTTTAGCCTTTTCATGCAATTGTTCTATTTCAGCATCGTCAACACATTTTTTATTTAAATTTTCTTTCAGAAATTCTTCATATATAAGCTCTGCTTCATCCAAAGCCTTTTCTGATTCATATCTACATATATTGTTCCAAATGGAATCGATAGTTGGTAATTTCCCGGAGTTCATAACTTCTATATATTCTTTAATGATATTTAAATAACTTTCATTATTAAGCTTTATTCCGTTGAATGTTTTTGGTTTACAATTATTAAATAATTTTTTCCTTAGAGTTAGAACTTGCTGAAGAAAATCTGGTCTTATTTTATCATCAGAAAGCTCATCAAGATTTTGTAAATCATTTTCTTTATGTGTGGGTCTTACCATTATCATACATTCACGTGATTTAAAATAAGTTTTAATTGTATGCCTTACACTTTCTTTATTATTGATTTGTACCTCTGTAATATCCTCGCTTAATTCATTGAAGTTTGTTTTTGATTTGCTTCTTGGAATAAAATTAAGAACTTTTTCAAGGTAGTCAGTCGCTGTTAAATTAGAGCCATCGTCGTCTAAAAGCTGTAAAGTAAAGTCTCTTAACACCCAAAGTAGACTTGGAAAAATATCATCTAATAAACTGTCTTTTTGATTCTCCGAATTATTATTGGGTTGATTGAAATTAATAGTTTTGCTACCTATTAGCTTACCTAAATTACATATAAATCCTAGCGAATCTAAAACTGATTCATCTATTACTCCTACAGAATTGTACATGAAAAGGCTTAATTTATTAATCAAATATAAATTAAAGATTCTGAGATATTAAATTTAAAAGGAAAATCTATCTAAGATTCCAAAATTTCTTTTAAAATATATCTTCTTCTTTTAGTTGAAATAATTTATTCTTTTTAAAAATAGATTATTTTTACTTATTTTTAATCAAAATAATTACCTGCTTAATAAAACAGCTAGAGTAAATATTTTCGAATCATGACTGAAATCCGAATCATGAGAACCAAAGCCTTCCGTATCCAACAGTAAAACAGGTATTGTCTTTCCATCTGAAGTCATTCCTATTAAAGGTTTTGACCAAATCCAAATTCCTTTGGTACATGCATTAATTGTTTTTCCTACTGAAAAACCCTTTGAATAACTTAAAAGCATTTTATTCAATAAAAAGCTTTTTCCTGATCGATAAGCTCCAACAATTGAAATAACCGAAAATTCCCCGTTAATGTCTTTTATAATATTTTCACATTCTTTATTGAATTCAAATTCTAATTAATTAAGCAATTAATTTGAATTTTTTTACAAAATGATTAAATTATTACTTTGATTAAAAGAATTATAAGTAATAAAAGGTATTGCTTTCCCTTCAGAATTATAGTCTTTGTCCATTTTAATTTTAACAATTTTAACAAATTTATTTATTTTATTTCAAATTTTATCTTTAATTATTCAAAAAAGAAACAAATTATATTTATTGGAATTGTAGAATTTAATAATTATCAAGTCTATGAAATAATTGTTTAATATAAATAAAAATTAATTATTAAAAAATATATGAATATTATTTATATATTCGGACCGAATTTTAAGTCCAATTGAGATCGTTATTTAAGACCCTCATTGACAATTATGATATCTTTTTTTTGAATAGACTATTTTTATTTAAATTTATTTTAAAAAAACTTTTCTTTAAATAAAATATACTTTTACTTATAAATATAAAAAGCAATTAATTAAAATAATTTCAAACTTATGAAATCAAATTAAATAGCAAATTTGACTAATAAATTTAAGTATAATAATAAAAATGATTATTAACAATGTCATATTCTATAGTATTGTTAAATCCGTCTACCATTAAAATCGTATTCCCTAAAATTATTGGATTAGTTGAGAAGAATGTTTTATTAGGCAAAGTAGTTAATTTCTTTTCGATTTTCAAGCCTTCATTAAGATATTCATTTTCATCAGCTTTTGAATTTTCCAAATTATCATTTTTTCCATTACAATAATCAATGTAATTTCCATTTTCTCTCTCTTCCTCTTCTTCTTTGTTCGGATTTGTAAATACAATTTGGTTAGTAATATATTCATCTTCTATAGCTTTTTCAGATTTATCGAAAATATTCGAATTTTTTATTTTTCCCTTTGTTTTATCATTAAAATTAATACCTTCATTTAAATTATTTTTATTTTTTAATGGCTCTTCATGTTTATATAAAGTATTAGATATTGTTTTCTTATTTATTTGCTCTTTGGCTGTATTATTATTATTTTTTGCATATGTTAATATTTCTGAATTATCTTTTTCATTATTAGTATTTTCGGCTGTATTTTCTAATAAATCTTTGTCTGTTTTATTTTTAAAAATAACCTCAAATATGTCATCATAAATATTATCATGGTCAAACCCACCAAATAAGAAAATAGAATTCCCTCCTAAATATAATGTAGCCATTCCTCTTCTTAGTCGAGGAATGCTTTTTTTTAAATAGAAATTTTTACTACTAAAATAATAATCGATCTGCTCCCATACTAGAAAATCTTCAAAACCTTTTTCATCATTAAAGAATCTGTCAATATTATTCAATGATATTTTATAAATAGCATCAAAAGAATTTAATGTGGAACTGCCTGAAATACAAAATAGATGATTATCAACAATCACTAAAGAAGAGTTTAAGCAGAGGCTAGGAATTTCGGGTATCAATTTCCATTTATTGCTTTTGATGTTATAAATTTCACAAGTTTTTGTGTTCTGTCCAGATATTGCAAATAAAAAATCTTTATTCATTACCATCGAATGCGAATATCTTCCAACATTCATATTTTCCAATTTGCAAATATGGTATTTGTAAACATCTTCAAAGGTTTCAAATGTAATTTTAATTTCATAAAAATCATTTAATGAAATATATTTTAGTTTTTTTATTTGATCAATATTCAATTCATTATTAATTAAATCAGATTGATATTCTTTGTTTTTAATCAATCCTCCTGATAAAAATATAGAAAAATTATATTTAGTTTTATCATGAGATGATCGAATAAAATAGCTTGAAGTTTTTGAGGGAAAGAAAAAATCAGTTTTTATTTGTGTAAATTTTTTAGTTTTAAAATTAAAAATTATTAGAATATGCGAATCTTCTTGGATCTTCGCATAGAAATCTAATAAATCATCATTTTCTTCAATTTCATCATGCATTTGAAAAGTTATATCCAATTTCTTTGCTATTTTCTTCAAATTGGAATTTTTGCAGAATTTTTCATTGTGCTTTTTCAAAACTTCAAGAATATCTAGTAAAAGTAATTCATGATTTTCTGATAATTCCCTGTATTCTTCAATTAATTCTAAATTTTCTTTGTAATTCTCATCTATTTCATCAAAATCAATTTCTTTTGAATAACTCTTAATAAATTGTTCTATATTTTTTCTATTGTTTTGTATCGATTCAATCAATTTCGTGAAGCTTTCTGGATTATTCACTGAGCTTAGATTAATTATGCTAGATTTCATCTCATTAATAATGTTTGTATCTATGTATTTTTTAAGAGAGAATAAATTGCTAGTTTATTAATTATTTAAATTCCCCTTATATAAAAATTTTTTTTATTTATTTATTTACTTTCACAAATTTCAAACAATAGAGTCGCTGTTTTTTGTTGGAAATTTAAAATTTTTTCCCTAATTTTTTCATCAATCTTATCAGAAGCTTCTATTTTATAAGTCACTGCTTCAGAGATAATTTGCTTAACTTGCGTATAATTCTCACTTACTTTAGTAATACATTCGTCATGTATTGCTTCGACATTATTTTTCATTAAAATATTTTTTTCATTTATGTCATCGTTAATCTTATTGGTCATTTTAAGAAATTTTTTTTCAACATCAGAAAAAAAATTCATATTTTCCCTTAAGAAGCTATTTTTTACTAATTTAATATTTAATGGTTTGATTTTTACGTTAAAGAAAGCTATTGAACACAAAAAAAATATTCTTAATCAAATTTAATGCTTACTGTCTCCATTCTGTTCTTTTTTGACTTTTCCACCATCACTATTCTCTTCTACCAAAAATTTTTATTGAATTATATAATAAAAAATTTCAATAAATAAATTTAGCAATACATATTTTAAATACCTGAAATGTTTTGTAAAAAAATGGAAAGTGATTCAACTAATTCATCAATTTGAATTCTCTTATCAGGAACTCTCTCCAAGCACTTCAAAATAATTTCTTTTAGAAATCCAGTTATTTCATCTGAAATTATAGGGAAAGCTTCTATTTCATGCATTTTTCTAATTTCTTCTTCTGATAAATTTAATTTATAAAGTGATTCTTTTTTACAAAACAAATCAATCAGTATACATCCGAAAGACCATATATCGTATGGAAGTTCTTCTGTTAAATAGATGAAAGATTCATATGGACGATATTTATTTCTATCTTTTTCAATGAATTCGTAATTATTTGGCTTATCACTAATTAAAAATCCTATTTTGATTTCAGTTAATTACTTTTATATTGAAGAAAATATTAAACAAAAAATCTTTTTTTTATAAAAATATAAAAATTTTTATTCCAAAAAATATACCGAAATCTAAAAGCTTGACTTTAAATCCTTCCGTTATGCCCAGTACACCAGGCCTCAAATCTTTTATCATTTTCTTCTGCTTTTGAGTTATTTTGATAATTTCCAAAATTTGCTTTGTAATTTTAATAGTGGTATCATTTTTCAAAATTTTATTCTTTAATGCATTTTCTAACGTAAATGCAAAAAATTCAAAAACTAGATAAGCTTCAGATCCTGAAATACAAGCACCGTAAAATTTTAGGAAACATTCTTTTGTTTTGAATTCTTGCCAGTATATGAATTCATTTATTATTGACTCATCTTTTGATATGTCTACTATTTTAATAGAGACTGCTTCATTTTTATATGTTGCATTATAAAATTTTCCAGTTGCTGTGAGAGCAATTATTTGGGTTTTATTAATTTTAATATCTTTTATATTTATTATTTTGATGTTGTTTCTTTCAAGAGTTTTTTCGTTTATAGTAGTCTTACTACCAAATATATAATTAAACATTTTTATTAAAATAAAATAATTTTTATCATTTAATAAATTTTGTTTTGAATGTTGAAAAACAGAAAATAAAATTTGTTTTTTTCAATGCATCTTTTATAATTATATTTTTTATACAATAAATTTGATACACTATATAATATTTATTATTTACCATATTTTGAAGGATACCATTATTGGTGTGATTTTTCTTAATATATATTTTATATAATTTTTATTTGAAAAATCCTAATAATTTAAATAATATACAATAATTAAAATTTTACTTTTTTTTTAAGATTTATTTAATATAAAGCTTAAAAGAGAGTAAAACTAATCTAAAAAAATTAAAAAATATTTATATACCACAATTTAAAATAAAATTTTTATTAACTCTTATAAAATGAATTCCAAAAATTTTTTGAAATTAAATTTATTTTTAGAAATTTTGAAACCTGATT
>Ga0194116_10004527_pt1 | contig 15877 bp, 12 predicted proteins | sample TA2MahsurfametaG_4_FD_148617 | JGI IMG/M metagenome (GOLD analysis project Ga0194116, IMG submission 148617) | Freshwater microbial communities from Lake Tanganyika, Tanzania - TA2015008 Mahale S9 surface | ecosystem: Environmental > Aquatic > Freshwater > Lake | place: Tanzania: Lake...
TGATAAAAAAGAAAAAAAAAAAAGTTGACCACAATCAATGATTACTTGGAAAAAGAAAATGTTATTATTATTCGAAATTATGGAACTGAAATTTACAATTATATGCGAGCAATTGAAAATGTTGGAATTCCGAAAGATTTCCTTGAAAGGCATAAAATAAATCCAGATATTCGTACTAAAATGGTTGATTGGATGATTGAAGTCCTTTCTGTATATAAATGTGAACAAGAGACATTTTTTTTAAGTGTTTATATTATGGATTCTTATATTTCTAGGTCTCCTCAATTAATATTAACAGAAGATATTCATATTATTGGCCTGACTTCTATGTTTATAGCTTCAAAATTTGAAGATGTTATACCGATTAGGATGAGTAGTTTGGTTTCGAAAATAGGACATGATCTTTTCAAAAGGTAAATTTATTAATAATTTTTACTTTAAACATTTTTATTAATTTTTCACTTTGATTTTGTAAAATTAATTAATATTTATCAGCTGAAATCTATTTAAAATTCATTAATTTTTTTATAAATTTTAGTATTATATAGAATTTATATTAAAATTAATTTCCCATAATCAAAAGAAAAATAAATCTGATTTATTAGATTAAAATTTAAACTAGGAAGCAAATAACTTTACTCGAAAAGAAAATTCTAGAAATCGTTGAATTTGATAAACTAATTACTTCTTCGATTTATGAATTTATAAGAACGTTTTTTTATGACTTTAAGTTCAACAATAGAAAATATATTATTCACTTGAAGATGGAAGAAGAAATAAAGGAACTCGAAAAATGTTCAATTCTCTTTGCAAAATTAATGTCTTACTCAGCTATTTTTTATGGTTATGAGTAAAAATAAAATTATATTATTAAAACATGAATCAAAATTTTAATTATTTATAAAATCTGAATAAAACATTTAGTTATTCTCTTAAGGCAATAACATGTATAATTTCTTCATTCGATACTCTACGTAGTATGGGTAAATTCATCAATAATGAATCAGAAAGTTTCTTTAGAGAATGGATTTTATTTCTAATTGAAGAAAGTAGTTATACTTCTGAGCATATAAATGAGGTTTATAATTTGATAATGAAATATCATGCGGAATATGATAAAATACCCTTGATTTCTTATAACCTGAATAAGTTCCAAATTTAACCTTTTGATTAATTAAGATCTATATTTCAAGAAATCTTTTAAAAAAAATTTTTTTTTCTGATAATTGTTTGTATTGAACTATCTGTAACTCAAGTTATATTAAAATATTATTTTCAAATGTTTTAAAAAATATGACATCTGATATATTAGAAAATTCAGAAATTTATTGACTTATTTTTTCTTTTTAATTTCCATGGTTAAAAAATTAATAAAATAAATAATAAATAATGTTTCCATAAGTTAAATATTATTTCAAAGACTCTTAAATGATATACTTACTTGTTTGATATTCAGTTTTTCAATTAATCCTAAAAAAGCTATATTTGAATATTAAGATAATGAATCAAAATGAATTTAATAAAATTAATATTTTAGAAAAAGATTAAATTTTCATTTCTTTTCAGTTTAAGTAGTAATAAAATAAAAAATAATTTTTTTTATTAAAGCAAATAAATGAATGTTTTATTTAGAGCAATATTTTATTTACTTTGTGCATTTAGCTTCTAACATATAAAAGAAAAAGAATTATAATTCTTAAATAAAATTCCAGAACTAACTATAATTAAACATCAATTTAATATATTTAAATGATTGAAATTTTAAATAAAAAATAAAATTAAAGAATATTTCCTATTATTAAATAAAAATATTTTATATTTATTGATTAATTATTTCATTAATTATTAATATATTTATATAATGAAATCTGAGAATATACTTAAAAATATCCTAAGAATAAATATCAGAATTAAAGATAATTTGTTTTCGAAAACTGAATTTTACGATGAATGTTTAGAAGAAAAATTTCAAGATCACTCTTTTAAATCGAAGATTAAAAAGACTTTGGTTTCAAACTTGCTAATATTTTTAGGTTATATAACAACTTTGTTGTATATTTTAATTGCCTTTTATAAAGCAATTTATTTAATAAACTGTTGTATATGCTTTTTTGTAGCTATAATTAGTTTGATAATTTGTAATTTATATAAAACAAGAAAAATGATTTTTATTAATGAACATTTTCAAATTTTTCTTTCTTCAATAAATCTATTAAACAAGGGATATATTTTATGCTTATTTTATAATTCCAATGAAAGTGATAATGCTGAAGAATTACTCAGAATAATTATATATGATTTTGTTTCTATTAATATTTATTTAATTACTAAATTAGAAGCGAATATATTTGTCTCAGTATTTTATTTTCTTTTGAATTTTTCACTAATAATTCTAGGATATTATACCTCAGTTAAACCCCGATTTTATTTTCTAGAATCATTTACAAGTTTTTGTGTTTTTTTGATTTTTTATTTATTAAGGAAACAATGGGATTCAAAAATAAGATTGATATATGCTGAAAAAATAAAGTTTGAAAAATATTTTTTATATACAATCGATTATTTGGAAGGATTAAATGGATATAGTATAAATGTACAAAATAACAAAATTATTTATTATGGAGAAAAAATAAATACATTGATATCAAAATTATTAGAACAAAAATTTTTATCGGATTCAAACTCTATTATTGATAATAGAAATAATGTAAAAGAAAAAAATGAAAAAGCAATTGAACAAAAAATAGAAAATAGTAAATGCAATAATCGTTTCGAAAATGAAAATTCTAAAGTTAAAAAGAATAAAACTGGAGATGGAAATCTATTATTCTCCGATCAATTTGAAAATGGTTTCAAGAATGAAAATTCTTCAATTAGTTTCTTGAAAAAACTTATTTTCTATAAAAAAAGCGCTTCGAATAATAACAATTCTAAAAATGCTGATTTTAGTTACTTGAATGAAAATTCACACGGTAAAAAGTTTTTTATTTTAATTTGAGTAAAATATCAATTTATTTAATTGATAGTTTTTTTAATTTGATTTAATTTTAAATAAATTATAATAATTAAATATAATGGAATATTTCTAATTTCATTAAATTTATCAATGAAATAATTAATCTAATTTTCTAGATTATCTTGAAAATAAAGAAAAAGGGAAAAGTTTATATAATTATATTTTTCAGAATGAAGGAACTCCCACCTTTTCAGTAAAAAAAATAAATAATTTAAATACTAATATTAAACAAGAACTAATCTTAGAAAATATGCAAGAAAATTTGAATGAAAATGACAAAATAATTAATAAGGATCTGGATTTAAAAAATATAAGCGAATTATATAAAAATATGGATTCACCTAAAAAAAAAACAAAAAATATGATAATCCAAGAAAACCTTTTTGAGGACAAAAAATCTTCTTCACCTTTTTTTTCTGATAGAAATCCTCCCTATAAATATAAAGAAGAAGGATTTAATAAAATATTGAAAAATTCCAAGATTTCACAGGAAAATGATGATAATGAAAGTATTCCGGAAGTTGAAAATTTTAATAAAAGTTTATTTCAAAGCATAGGAATTTATTTTCTTAAAAACACATTTTCTAAAAAAAGAATTTATTATAATATTTTTCACCGAAAAATATATCTTCAAGAAGGAAACAAAATTGATAACTTCTTTTTCCAGGATATAACAGATTTAATTCATTATCAAATTGAAAAAATTGAAGAAAATTTTAAAAAGCAAAAAATCTTTGCAAAAATTTCTCATGAATTTAAGACACCTTTGAATTCTATTGTAGGAATGACAAAAATTATCAAAGAATCAGATCTAAAACTATCAAAATTAGTCAATCAAAACCTAGCAATAATTTCTAATTTATCTAATTATATGATGTTTTTGATTTCTGACATAATACAATTCGTAAATATTCAAGAACTTAATGATTTAAAAGTGTATATTTGTGATTTAAACATTAAAGAAATTTTGGAGTTTTGTTACCAAATTTTAAATACTCTTCTTTCCTGTAATAAATTAAAAGGTGAAAATGTTGAATCTGTGATATATATTCATGAGGAAATTGAACAATTTCAAGCTGAATCAGATGAGAATAGAATTAAACAAATTATTTTAAATTTTATTTCAAATGCTGTTAAATATACCAGAGAAGGAAGAATTAAATTAAAATGTGAAGTAGTAAAAAATGAAAATCAATATTTCATTAAAATTTCTGTGAATGATTCTGGTTTGGGTATTAGAGAAGAAGATAAAGCTAAGCTTTTTAAAGATTTTGGAGTTATTGAAAATGAATGGAAGATAAAAAATAATTTTGGAACTGGCTTGGGATTAAGTATATGTAAAAGTATCGCAGAAAGATTAAACTTGAAACTAAACTTTAAATCTGAGTATATGAAAGGTTCTAAATTCTATATTTTAATTCCTTGTAGAAAAAAGGAAAAATGTAATAAAATCGAAAGTATTTCATATGAAATTCTATCTCTTAAGCAAAAAAGTAATAGAATAAATGAAGTCGAAAATATCGATAAAATTAGTTTGATTACTATAGGTTTATCAATTGAGAAAAATAATATTGTTGACAAAAAAAGCAAATTCAACGATTTCAATTCAAATGAAAATTTCGAAAATAATTCAATTGATAATGTTTTAATCGATTCTAATCAGATATCTTATATAATATCTAATGAAAACTCAAAAGTAATAAATTAACTTTAAAATATAAAATGAATAAACTTTACGAATGTTAAATAAATCATTTTAATTTTATTCATTCTTAAAATTTTTAGAATTTCATTGACAAGATAAATAATAAAACTAGCAATTTCTCAAAAAAATCGAATATTATTGATATTGAATCTGAGTCAGTTCCTACTATAAATAATGAGAACAATTTTAATTTCGGTAAAAATGCTTATTTTTTCTTTTATTTTTGTTAATAAATAAAAAAGTATTAAAAGAAGTTTCATTTTTATGATTTTAAAAATTAATTTATTTAGGGATAGATGATTACGAAACCATTTGTCAAAATTTAAAAGGGAAATGCTTTAATTGGGAAAATAATAACAATGAAATTATTCAAATTCCAAAAAAATTTATTATATTAGCTGATGATAATGATTTAATCAATAGTTGCAATAAAAAAATTATTTTAGAAATTTTAAATGAAAACCAAAATAATGATTTTGAAATATTTTGTGTGTATGATGGAATTGACATTATCAAACTATTTATAAGTAATGAAGAAAATGAAAATATCATGCTCATTATTACTGATGAAAATATGGAATTTTTCAATGGATCTGAAGCAATTAAGATTATAAGAAAAATTGAACTTATGAAGAAAAAGAAAAGAGTAAAAATTATTTCACTTAGCTGTCATGAAGATAAAAATATGGGTGATTTAATTATCAAATCTGGAGCTGATTTTATTATGACCAAACCATTATCCAAGCAGAGTATCAAGTCATTTTTACAAAATAATATTTTATAATGAATAAAATCTATTAGTAATTTTATTTGAATATATAACTTAATGATTAAAGTACATAATTATATTATTTGTAAAAAGTATAAATTCTATAATTAATAAATAATTTACAAATTTTAATAATTAAAAAATAAAACTTAAAAAATTATGAAAGATTTAAATTAAAATAGCGATAAAAATTAATTGAATTTGCTTTCATGTTATTTAGTATTCCATCAATTATAAATTTGTAAAATTTACTGTAAAAAAACCTTTAAAAAAACAATTCAATCAACAGAATTCACTTGACAAATCTAAAACAAACAATAAATCATTTTACAAAATAAATTTAATTAGCAGTTTACTCAATTTAAATATAAATTAATGAAATTATCCATTTAGTGTTTTATTTGTTATTCATTTAATAAACATTAAATAGATAAAAATTATTTTGTTAGTCTTAAAATCAATAATTTATTTACAGAAAAAATGTTTATTATTTCCAAAAATATCTTCATGAATTAAGATGCTATTTACAATCAAATTGTTTTTTTTTAAAAAAATTATTATAATTTGAAAACAGGAATCCAATAATATTTAAGTTTTATATTTTTATTTGTCTACCTAAAATTTAATTTATATTAAAAAAATGAAATTAAATTTAATTGAATAATTTTTTTTAAATTAATTTCTGAAGATATCATATAAAAAACTTGTTTATTTTTATATATAATTAAGCATTAAGAAAAATGATGAATTTCCTGAAGGTGAATATTATTGAGGCTGATATTCTAAGCTCGAAGCCAGACCTGAGATGTAGCGAAGCTAACACGCGCTTTAAAACAATTTATGGTGGAACTCTTATTATTTTATCAACTTTATTAATATTAGGTGCATCTATCAGTTTCGGAGTTGATTTAATTAAGCGTAAAAATTCTTCCATATCATATAATCTCCTCCCTGCAACTGATGCTACTAAAGCAGAAATAGGAAATTTTCCTTTTATGGTGGCTTTATTAGACAACGGCTTGAAGCTTCTTGAAGATGAAGACCGCTATTACTATTTCCTCTCTGAAATTTGGAACTTTGTCCCAGACAATTCTACTGGAGCAATCGTCATGAATTTAAAAAGAGTTCCAATTAAAACCGAAAGATGCGATATTGATAAACATTTTGGTCAATACAAAGAACATTTCAAAAATGTACCGTATTTAAATCATCATTATTGTATTGTTCCCGGTCAAAACATAACCACATTTGGTCTCTACGGGTCCACAAAAGATTATAATTTTGTTGACCATTGGATCTCAACATGTGTTAATGATACAAAAGTTAATAGGACCAATTGCTATCCTACAGAAAAATCTAAAGCGAGATTGGTAAACACTTATATTTCCTATCTTTTTTTGGATTATTCAATTGATCATAATGATATTACTAATCCTGTTAAAGTTATGTTGCGTTCTGAAATTTTGCCAGTAAGTTCATCTATTTATAAAAGAATATTTTTTTATCAAAGACCTGTTGAATATACTACAGATTACGGATTCATTTTTGAAGATGTTCGAATGGTAAAATTTTATCAAACCCTTGATTCAAAAGAAAATGTGGATTTGAGGCCTCAAGGAACAGTTCCTGGCTCTTTTGCACTTATTAGTGTAATGATGGATAAATATAATAATTTCTATTCTAGGAAGTATTCAAAAATACAAAATTTTTTGGCAGACATTGGAGGACTTATTAAAGGATTGATAATTATATCCACATTTATAAACTATTTGATTTCTGAAGAATTTTACTATGTAGATTTAGTTAATTGTCTATATAAAGTTGATATTATCAGCCAAAACAAAATGAAACAAAATAATTATTATAATAATCTAAGTTGAATGAATTTAAAAAGTGAAGTACATCAAAATATTTCCAATTTCAAAAAAAAAATGACTTTTAAAGAAATTAAGAAAAGTAACCAAATTAAAAGCACTATTTTTACTTGATTATAACAGAATTTTTATTATCTATCCATTTTATAAAAAAGAAGCTTTCCTTTTTTCTTATAGGTTCTATTTTTATAAGTTATTATTCTCTTTAATAATTATTTTTTTCTTAAAAGCATTATTTGTTTGATAATTTAAAAACATTCGAAGCAAGCTTTTGTTTTTATTTCTAAATTTCAATAAAATACTTTAAGTAAATTTGAAATTTTTTTTCAAATAAAATAATTTTTTAATCAATTATTTAAAAATTACCTAGTTATGCCAATGAAGTCAATTACGATCATGCAAAAAATAAGACCATAAAAGTTATAAATCATCATCAACAAAACATAAAAGAATCAAATTTACATAATTCGTAAGTTTATATTCTCTTTTTAAATTAAATGCTATTATATATTAAAAAGTTATTATTTCGAATTTAAACTTTTTCTAGAGACTCTAATATAAATGAAGTAATTAAAAAAGACAATGAAAAAAAAACAGAATTAAAATTAACCTTTTGGCAAGTAGTCCTTCCTGCTTTCTGTTTTAGAAAGAAATCTGAAAATTTAACTCACTATATCTTAGTGAAAAATTATATAATGAGGTTGATTACTTTAAAAGAAATAGTTAAAAAAAACAACGAATTGGAAAAATTGAAAAGTTTTGTTTTTGATGAAGAATTAATAACCATATATGAAAACACCTTAAATCCAAATATACTCAAGATTAAACATAATACAAATAGTTTATGGTTAGAGACATGTTATAGCAATAATATTTACCAATGCAATTTACAAGAAAAGATTCAATCTATAAGTAACAAATTCGAGAAAAATATTTTTGAGAAAAATATTCTGAGAATTCATAATGAGTAATAAACAAAACACTAGAAAATATCAAGATTTAATATTTTATAAAATTTTTTTAGATTAGTGATTATAAACTAATATTTTTTTTCAAAATATAAATTTTTAGAATAAAACCAATTTAGTGTATAATCAGTATGATTTTATATAAAAGATAAATGGTTAAATATTAATGATTTAATATATATTTAAAACTTACAATATTCGTTTTTATGTTTTTATCATTTATTAATTTAAAATATTTTTGTAATTTTAGAAAGGGCAAAGGAATACAACCCATTAAAAGTAAAACCAGTAAATAAAAGTTTTAAATATCTGGTGTTACTTTTGCCCGTTTTAAAATAAATTATTTGAGAATTTTGAATAATCAAATATGGGATTATGAAGATAGTTTTCTTTTTTCTATTAAATCCTCAAAAATTTCATTTCAATTTTTTTATTTACTATTTCAAAATGTGATTTTTTATTTTAATCAAATAAAACTTTTAAAATGTTTTCTTATTAAAAATTATTTTAATAACTTAAAAAAATAAATAAAAATGAATTCAAAAATGATCAACTCGAACAGAAATAAATATTATTCAGTAATTTTAAAAATAAAATCAGGATGATGAGGAAAAAATACCAAAAGAACCTATTGAAATTTATACTGATAATGACGGTTATGAATCAAACAATGTATATTTTATTTTTTATTTCAATGTTGATTGATTAAAAATGATATATTAGCTATAAGACCGATTAAGACAATACAATCATATATATATAAAAATTCTATTTGATATATGATTAAAATATAAAAAATAATATTCAATTAATTTTTATATTTTTTATTTATAGAGTAAACCCATTCGAGAAAATAAAAATCTTCAAGCAAAAACCAACATCAATCCAAGAAACGAAAGAGGAGCTAGTACACAGAAAACAATTTCGCTAGCAAATAAGGCAGCAAATTTGGAGATCCGATCTCCTTCAGGAACTAAGTCAAAGGAGAGCATTTTATCTTCTGAACAGATGCGGAATAAAATCAAAGAGCAAGCACATAGATTACAAAATTTAGAAACATATAAAATTCTTTGTGAAAGGAGAATAAAGCAATTAGTTCCAAATCATCCACTTCCAGTTACGGAAAACGATTTGGCAAACAATTTTAAAGTTTATGGTCAGGATGTTAATAAAAACCTTTCTGAGAAAAGCTATTTACAACTACTAGAAAACAAAGAACAAGAAATTTTAGATTTGAATAAAAAAATTGATATTCTCGAAAATAAAAATAAAAATCCGAACAATACTCTAAATCAGCAAACCAATAATAATTATAACAATATTTTTCCACCTGGTTATTTAGATAAAATGCCAAATGAAAAAATTAAAGAAAATTATCAAAAGTTATATGCTCAGCTGAAAGATATACAAGCAGATAGAGAGCAAATTCTCGACTTATTACGAACCGAGACACTTAATAATGAGGAGCAACGAAATTATATTGAAATTTTAAAACAAACAATAGAAAGCTCTATTTTAAAGCAAGGGCTAGGGCCTATAATTCAACAGCAAAAATCTAATTATTACAATAGCAATATTAATTTGAATAGCACTAATAATAATTTATCTTCAAATTATGGAGCGAGTGGAAATATGAGTAATACAAATAATCCAAACGGCGTTTCAAACTTGGATGTTATAATTGATTTGTGTAAGCTTAAAGGAGATGCAGAAAAATACAGAAAGGAGCTTGTTCTTGCACAAGTTCTAATCACAGAACTCAAACAAGAAATAGAGTTTTTAAACAAAGCAAATGAAGATATGAATATCAAAAAAGAAAGAATTAAAGAAAATTTAGAAAACGGAATTTTTGAATTGGAAGATGCAAAAGAAAATTTGAGGAAATTAGAAGCTGAAAAAGAAGAACTATCTGGATGCTACGAAAACTTACTTCAAACTCATGAAAAGCTTCGAGAAGAGTTGAGCAACTCAAATGCTATTTTAGGGAAATATGAAAAAGATTTGCATGAAAATGCAAAGAAAATTTCTGATTTACAAACGGAAAATGAGAATAATTTAATTATACAAAATAAAATGTTAGAATACAAAAAAAGCTTTGAAAAAATATATGAAGACTTTGAATTAAATGTTAAAGAAAAAAACCGGCTCGAAGCAGAGGTCATCGAATTAAAGGAAGAGTTAGAAGCTAAACAAATGGAATTAAACAGGCTTAAAATAAATTTGGAAGATAAAGAAATGAAATTCGAAAATGAAAAAAAATTAATAGTTACTGAAGCTGAAAATATTCATAAAACTAATAAAAAATTTGAGCGCAGTAATTTAGATTTAGAAAATGCAGTTAAAGAAAGAGAAAGAGATGTATTAAAATATCAAGATAAATTCAATGATTGTGAAAGAGCCTTAAAAGAATTTAGAGAAAAATACGATAATGTAGAATTAGATTTTTCAGATTTTAAAAAATCTTCAGAAAAGAAAATTGATTCTAATGAAAAAACTATTAGAGAATTAATGAGCGGAAATAGCACATTAAAATCAGAAGTCGAAATTTTAAAGAGAGATAAGGATAATTTACTCAACGAGATATTAGATATTAAAAACCATCATGATAGATTGCTACAAGAATTAAATGATTTAGAAACTGAATACGATATTAAGAGTAAAAACCTATTGAAATTAAATGATGAATATGAAAAATTATTCAAGGATTATTCCGAACTTGAAAATGAAAGAAAAAATCTTAAGATGGATAGAGACATGCTGAACAAGGAACTAAGAATGTTTAAGGATAAATATGAGAAAGATATGTTCTCAAAGAATTCTGAAATTAATGGATTGAATGCAGATGTAAATGGATTTAAAAATGAACTTTTAGATAATAAAGAAAAAATGACTGATATGCATGAGTATAATTAATAACTCAATATTAAATCTTCTTAAAATAAATTCATTAATATGGATTAATTATTATCAATTTTTATTTGACATGTTTAACTTAAAGGAATATTGCATTTGCTAATTCGCAAATTGATGACTTGACAATGAAGTTAAGAAGATGCGAAAATGAAATCAAAATTTTACAAGAAAAAGAAGAAGAACTTAAAAAAAAAACAGAGCAATTGCATAATCTTAACAAGAAATATGATGCTTTAAGCCGAGAAAAGGATGATATAATAAGAGAATTAAATTTAAAGAATGGGAAATTAGATGATAATTTAAAAAAGAAAATCATTCTTGAGGATGAAATTCAAAAGAGAGATAAAGAAAAACATGAGATTATAAATGATTTGAAAAAACTAGAAAAAGACTTGCAAATTACAAAAGAATTGAATGATTCTTCCAATAATAAATTGGATAAGGTTAATAATAATAGATTTTTACAAATATATAAAAAATTAAAATTTAAATTTTTATAACATAAACTTATTTCTTATTTATTCAGTTAAATTCCGAAATGCAAAAAGAATCAAAATTAAATTTCGAATTGTCACATCAAAATAAATTAATAAGTGATGAAGCAGATAAATTGGCTAACACATTAGAGTTGACATTAGAAGAAAAAGAGCTTCTTCAAAGAGAAAATAAAAGCCTCATTGAAGAAATCCAAAATTCCAAAAATGCTGAAAAAGAATCCCAATTTAAACTTCAAGCAATTAAACAAGAATTCCAAGAGCTCCGGGTGATCGCATATAGTACACAAGCTATCGCTAAAACTTATATTAATAAATTCTATTCTTCAAATAAAGAACCAATAAACTCTATAATTACTAAGCAATTTGCTGATAATATCAAAGATTATTTTGAATTCTTGAATAAAAATGCTAATTCAAATAACGCATACTCCAGCAATAATTATGTCAATAATAGCACAAACAACAATAATCAAAAAGAATTAAATGTTATACAAACACTTAAATTTTTAGAGGATTACACAAGAGCAATAAGTTCTGAAATGGAAATTTGCTACGACAAGTTGAGAAACTTTACTGAGGAAAATAAAGATTTTATCTCAAAAATAAAATCTCTAGAACAAGATATGCATAATATGTCACTTAACAGAGAAGAAAAGAATATTGTGGAAAGAAAATTGAATCAAAATTTATTTGAATTAAAAGAGGAAAATAAAGCACTAAATGAAGATGTCCAAACTCTAGAACAACAATGCGAAAAATTAGTAAACGATTATAAACAAGTAAGAATTGAGCTAAAAAAAAAACTCGAAGAAATTGCAGACCAAAAGCATGAGCTACGAGAATCTAATAATGAAAATTTGAAATTAAATGGAAATTTAAAAGAAAAGGAAAATATGCTAAAATATCAAAATTTTCAAATTATTGCTTTAGAAGATAGAATTGTTATTATCTCGAAAGAAAAGAAGACATTGGAGAACTTAATTGAAAGGATTTCTAAAAGCCATCCTGCGAAAGAGATGCAAAAAGTAGTAAATGAGATGTTAACAATTTATGATAACATTTCACAGTTGGAAAGAGATAAGGCTAAAATAGAACAAAACTTGAAAAATATAGAGTTAAATATAAATAATCCTGATGGGGGTAATTCTGAAAAGAATAATGACACTTTGTCGATGCAAGTTAAAATTGAACATGATAACCTGCGTAATTTAATAGAAGACTTGAATAGGAAAATAAGTAAAATTGTTTTAGATTTTCTATTAAAAAATATCAAGCTTAAAACTATAAATTTTTAATTAAAAAAATTTTAATACTTTTTATTATTAATAATTTAATTTTTATTAATTTAGATGATAAAAAAGACTCTCAAAAAAAACTTGAAAACGATATGAAAAATTTGGAAATAAATGAAAAAAGAAATCATGAAATATTGTATGATTATGATTATAAAATAATGCAATTGACAAAAGAATTAAATGACACAAAAGAAGAATTATCTAATACTAAATTTATGAAAAATGCTTCAACTACTCAAAGAGATTATAGATCTAATAATAACTTTAGCAGGATCGATGAATATAATTCAAAGACAGTTGATAACAACAATAATAATTTTGATAATAATTATAACAATAATTTAAATTCTACTAATTTGGAATTCAATTCTAGAGCTAATAATTTTAATTCTTTTAACAATAATTCGAATTTGAGAACTGATAGAATGGATTCTTATCCTTCTCAAGATTTCAATTTAACTAAAAATAATAATTCGAACAATTTTTACAACAATAATAATTATAAAAATAACTATAATAATACTTATCAAAATAATAACCCAAACCAAAATCTAAATGATTACCAATATATTTCTTCTACAGGTATTTATAAAGTTTTTATAAATTATAAATAATTTTATAGGATTAAACGACATGAGAGGGAATACAAGCAGTATTTTAAGGAAATATAAAAACACAGGAAGTTATTTTGATTAAGAAAGTGTTTTTTGATAGATTTATTTTTAATAAAAATTTCATTGAGATTATTTAAATAATTAACTAAAAGAATGCTTAAAATTCATATTTTAAATATTAAATAAAAGTTTTTTCATTTATTATAAAATGTGAATTATAAATTTATTTTATTTTGAATATGAAATACTCTTTTAAAAATTTATATATTAATAATGAATTTATAAGTTTAATTCAACAAATTAATTTTAAAGATTTTAATTAAAATTCAAATTTTTAAAAATTTTCTTATCTCAAAAAATGAATATTTTTAACAATAATATTGCAACAAAAGGTTTTCAAGCCTATAAAAAAAATTTATATCTTAATTTCATGAAATCGAATAAAATACAAAATACATTATTTAAAAATAAATGTTTTGTAATTTCAAATAAAAATACCAATAAACGTTTAAATGAAAACTTGACTCGAATTAATAAAAAGTTTTCAAAAATTTCTTTATTTCAGAACTCAAATGTGGTACTTTTTGGAAAATTAAAAACCAATATTTTCATTAAAGACATTACCAAAGTAGAAGATCTTAAATTTAAAGAAGAGTTTTTTGAGTTTATTTCTCTAAGAACAGAAGAGTTGACAGAAATCGATTTAATTTCAATAATAGAAAAATTGGAAACTCATGTTATTTTAGAATCTGAACTTAAAGAATTTAAGTTTCTAATTCGAAATATTTTAGAGGTGAAGAATATCTTTAATAGTGAATATGCCATTATGAAATTTATCAAATATTTTTTGAAAACCTATAATTCAGATCTTAAAAAATTCTTTGATCCTAATGTTATTTCGGTTGAAAATAATAAATATGATGTGTTTTTTGATAATTTGAACGCTTCGATGTTCAATTTTGCTTTGGAGAATTTAATGAAAATTGAAAACAACCACAATATGAAATATATATTGGATTTATTTTTATTAATAAACTTTTCAGAGGAAAAAGTCAAGAAAGAATTATTTGAAAAGATCCAAATAAAATTTTTGCAAAATATTAATCTAAATCTCATGAACTCTCCTTTAAACTTAAAAAATATTGTTAATGATGGGCAATTTGGTTCCAATGAAAATTTTAAAGAAGAAGATTTGTTAATGTTTTTGTTAATTAACTTAGTTCTATATCAAGAAAATAAATATTTATTAGATGTAGTATTAGAAGAACTTATAAAATATTTTGACTTAAAATTACAAGATAGATATGGTTTATATAAATATTGGAGTTCTGATTTAAATACTAGACCTCAAGTTTTTAAAATTGATGAAAAAGAATTGAAAATATTAAATATAATTTATGGTTTGTTAAGTAATTGGATTGAATTTAATAAAAAAGAAAACATAAATATCAATCAAAATTTAACTGAAGATCAAAAAACTCCTCTTTTGAAAAGTAATTTCAAAGATAACAATGGAAAAAAGGAAGAAATAAATGCTAATAGCTTAACGATTAATATTATAATTTCCAAAGAGCAGATATATATAGTTGAAGGTTTTTTAAGGACTATCGAAAAAGTAGTATTGAAAAATAATAAAATTACAAAACAAAAATTTTTGAAAAAATTTAATGATGATTTGATTAATTTAAAAGATTCAATAAATCATATAGAAGAAATCAATAAAAAATTTATGGATAAAATGTTTATATAAAAAGTAAACAAAGATATTTTAAATTCCTTCTATCCTCTTATATAATTAATTTTTTTATTCCTTCAATTATATTAATCATAAGTGAATCTTAGAGAATATGTTTACTAATTTTAATTTTATTAATTTTAATATTAATAAATAGAAAATTAAATAAATTCATGATTTCCACATGTAAATCCTATAAAATTGTTTTTAAATATGCTTTGAAATTTGTAACAAATTACAATACATAAAGAAATTTAGAACTCTTATGGTTATCTATCTTCAAAAAATAAAAATATCTTTTTTTGTGTTTAATGAGATTGTAAAAAGTATATAAAGAATTTTCATTTTTAACCAATTTTTTGTAATTATTTTGTAATAAAATTAGTTTAAATTCATTTTGTCTCGAAAAAATTAAATCAAAATATGCGTTAATCGATTTTATTAAAATAAAAATTTAAAATATATTCAATTTCAAATAAAGTTATATGATA
>Ga0194116_10004533_pt1 | contig 15858 bp, 10 predicted proteins | sample TA2MahsurfametaG_4_FD_148617 | JGI IMG/M metagenome (GOLD analysis project Ga0194116, IMG submission 148617) | Freshwater microbial communities from Lake Tanganyika, Tanzania - TA2015008 Mahale S9 surface | ecosystem: Environmental > Aquatic > Freshwater > Lake | place: Tanzania: Lake...
ATGAGATATAATCTATTTCCTGGCATATATCTAATAAAAATAATGTATATTAAATAATAAATAAATTTATTCTCAGTTGAAGAACTGTATTAAAATAAATAGAAAATATTTTTAAATAAGATTAATTGAAGAATATTTGAAATAAACTACTTTGCATAATAAAATTCTTATTATTATTCTATTATTCTTTGATAAAAAAATCAGTGTTTCAAAAAATAAATTTAAAAATTCTATATTTAATTAATGTAATTTTGAAAATATTTTATGATTAATTATGTGTTTAATTATATATTATCTCTTTGCTTATAAAAAGTTAAAATCTACCAATCTTTATTTTATTATTTTTAAAAGAAATACCTTTAAATTCTTAAATAAAAAATAAAGTCTAATATGAATAAAAATTTATTACTTAGTTATCATAATTTTAAAAATGAAGAAATTTATTTTAATCAGCATATTCATCGTAGGATTTATTCTATTTGTTTTATTAATGGAAATGTTAAATGTAGATCACATTCTTAATAAACTATTATCAAGTTATAAAAATGAAGAAATGAAATCAACTAATAAAATGTTGTTATCTAACTCAATAAATAATTTGAATTTTATTGAAAAATCGATTAATATTTCGAAGTAATTTTTAATATTTATATTAGAGAAGAAAAAACATTATTGCAACCTGATGATAGTAAAATACCTTTAAAATTATCAAAAGAAGAAATTGGAAGACATTCGTGGTAAATGAATATTTTAAAATTTAAAATATGAAATAATATTAGGGCATTAATTCATTCGATTGCTGCTGCAGCACCAAGTCTTCCTACAGATGAAGAGAAAGAGAATTATAAAAATTTTTTTCATTATTTATCAAAGGTTTATCCTTGTAAGATTTGTGCGACTCATTTTTCTAAAATGTTAGAGGATATTCCCTTTAGATACAAATCAAGAGAAGATTTGGTATATTATTTATGCGATTTACACAATATTGTCAATAAAAGATTAAATAAACCTATATATGAATGCAAAAAAGCGTTTGATATTTGGGGGTCTGATTGCGGGTGTGAAGTTTAGTTCTTTCTTATGAAATTTGAATATTTATTCTTATGCAAATTTTTTTCAAAATTTGGAATAAAAAGATTTTGAATCTTACATTTTTAAAAATAAAGATGATTAAGTTATTCTAAATCAGATTTTCTTAAGTGGAAATAAATATTTATTCTCGAATTATATCGAAAAAATAAATTAATTCTTATTAAAAATATTTTAAAATTACATTTAATTTTTTAAAATGAGGTTATAGAGATTGTTTGGAATAATTTGTTTATCAAAATTTTTTCAATTATTCAAATAAATCAATTTGTTAAATAAGTTTCAAATAAAATTAAATAAATTATCAAAATAAATCCATTTATCCATAGTAAGTATTCAAAACCATACATACTCCTTGCAATATCCAAGTATTAGGATGTACATTTGTTCTTAAATCGGCTTCAAAGACTAAACCTTCACCTCTGATATTTCTTCTGTTTTGGGTCATATAAACAGGAGTTTTTAAGTTGTTTCTAAGTTTAATTTTGCTAGCTTCAGCAGGAATTACTTGAATTAATGGCATATCGCATAATAATTTCTTTGGCCTTTAAAATAAAAATAAGTTAAAAATCAATATTAAAGTATTTTTACATTAGGTTAAATAGGTACTAAACGAAAAATTTAATAAAGGTATATATTATAATATGAAAAATATAATTACTGTTGTTTTTCAAGTGAGTTTGCTTCAGGATTCCATTCTGCCCCCTCCAGATACAAACCTGAAATATAACATCCATATTCTGGCTTCTCTTTAATTTCTTCAGCTTGATAATATTTACTTACAACAGTGTAAGTATCTACTTTATCGAGAGCCCATCCTTTCTTTCTAGAAGTTGTTTGAATAATAGCTTTTAAGTATGAGCCAGGAACATGCAAACCAGATAACCACATGACTTTTGGCTCTCCTTGAGCAACCCATTTTTCATATTGTTCATGTCTTTTTTGGAAATGATCAATCCAATTTCCAAGACTTTTTTGAGTTTCAGGTGCAATATTTTTCCACTGATTGGGAATAGCACCATTGAAAAGACTGATCATAATTTCTTCAATTTCGGAATTCATTGTAATTTCTCCGTTGATTGATTTTTTCAAATCAGTTAAAGTTCGGACCATTTTATCTATTAAGAGATTGAATCTTTCAAGCTCTTGAATTAATACAGCCTCAATTGGTGATTTTGATTTGAATTGATTGTTAATATGTACAACATCAAATTTTTCTTTTATTTTATTTTGAAGTAAATTATCAGCTAAGTCTAGAGAAAATTGTTCTTTGCTTGATCCTTTGTCACCTGATTTTGCTTTTCCTCCTGTCGCTTGTAGTATAAGCAAATTTTGCCAAATTGATTTTGATGATTGTGTGAAATAATCTATTTCTGCATTCGAATGCAAACCAATTACTTCAGGCGAATAAATGGCAGGCATTTCGGCTATTGATTTGAAATAATTATCATAAGGACCAGATTCTGGAATCGCGTATTCATAGCCGCATTTACTAAAGAAGAATTTTTGGTTTGTATCAAAAATAAAATCACCCATATATTCATCTAGATATGTCATCATAACTCTTCTATCATAGTCATCTGTAACTCTTCCACCGTACATTGCTTCACCGATTAGATATTTAAGAGATGACCAAGGTATTGGTTCTTCAGCTGTAATTTTGTTCAGATACATTGCTAAAAGTCTGCGAGAAATTGTGAAATCTGATTCATTAAAGTCATAAATTACATTCCAGCCAATCTTTCCAAATTTTTTTCTATCTTGAAGGACTGAATGGAAGAATGAAAGAACGAATACAAGAGGTTTATAAGCAAAATGATTTGATTCTGTTTCAAAAACTTCTTCAGGGATGCTTGTGTATATACGTGATATATTTAATTGAAGGCCATCAGGTGGTTCAGTAACAACTTTAAATGATTTTTGCAGTATTCCAATTGGGAATTCATCCTAGAATTTTAATCAAAATTCAAATTAATGAATGTATTTTTCCAAAAAATTTATTTTTATTAAAATTTGTAAATATAAATTTTTATTAATTAAAAATTAAATTTACAATTGGTGATGTGGTTAACCATAATCTAAAATCTGGCTTTGGTTTATCAATATTATCAATAATATTTTCTAAGTCTTTTAACCAATCTTTAAGTAGATCACAGTTTTGAAGTAAAACCCAAAGTCCTCTTTTAACTCCTTCTTGGATCATATCTGTTGCTTCCTTTTCTTGCTTTTGTCCAAGTGACATTGATCTCAATTTCTTATCATAAAATCCTTTTTTGATGGCTAATTGAGTAACATAACTATTTGGATCAACACCTGGAGAAAGAATAAACAAAATAGGGATTCTTTCTGAACTTTGTGCAAAAATTTTATCCATATTTATTGCAGGGGCGTTTATAAAGAATTCTCCCATTGTAACACGAATGAAGTTTTTGATAGAATTAAAAATACGATCTTTCCTGAATACTCTAATAATCAAGAGCTTTTGCAATAATGTTAATTTCTTATCATATTCTTGAGGTAAAGGAGAATCTTCTGGCTTTTCCAAATCATACCATTGCTAATAATTTATAAGATATATTATTTATTATATTTAAGAAAAATGTAAAACAAAAATTATCAGCTTTCTTAAGATTTAAAATAAACTATAAATAATTCAATTAATAAATAAAAAATATATTTACTCTCCATTCATCTTCTCTATTACTAACATCTGTATATAAAGATTTAAAAGTGGGTGATAAATTAATCAAACCATCAAGATCTTGCCAAGCAACTTCAGAAAGCCATTCGAATGGATTTTTCATCTTTGGTTCAAGCAAATTACCTCTTAAGAAGAATAGCATCTCTTCGCTTTCTAAATTTTCTTCATATTTCATAATCATAGTTCTCAAATGGAAGCTAAACATTAGCTTATGTCTTTCAAATATTGATAAACATGTATATTCATAAACTAATTGTGTTAACTTTCTCTTAATATTTTCAAGCCTATTATTTAAGATATGATCAGGTTTTGCATCATCAAGTGCATTCCTATATACATTCAAGAATGCATTTAGTGAGTATTCATACATAGAAGAAATGAGCCTTAAACCGCTCATAGTAAAATACAGAATAGATCCTCTCTTTGCCACAGCTTTGTAATTATTTCTTTGTATATAAATGTTTGCTTTTGTTGTTTCAGCATTATCTAAAAGTATTTTGACTTCATTAGACTTTTTCTTTGTTTCTTTAAGAGTCAATATTAAATGCTGATCTTCAAGAATATTCGCTGCATCACTTTTAGAAAGAGCTTCAAGTAAACTATCTTCATAAATTTTAAGAGTAATTTTATTTTGATTAATTTCATCTACTAACTTTTTCCTCTGTTCTTCAAGGAGTGGAATCTCATGTCTTACAACTTCATTAAGTAATTGTTCTTCTAATCCATCCATAGTAACAGAGTAATTTATTACAACAGATTTAGCCATAATTTCAGGAGTATAATGAGGATTTGAAAGTTTAGAAGTCATAAATAATCTGAATCTTGAATCAACATCAACATCTGTTCCATCTAATAAAATTTTGACTATTCCTGCCTTTTCCCTGTAATTCTTTTCTAGAACAGGGGAAATATTTGGATCTATTGCTTCTGTAACATTTTCTATTAATATAGAATAGCCGTTTTTAATAGCACCAATTACATGTTTCATGTAATTTTCAGTGGCAAATGTTATTGTTTTCATAGTAGGGCCTTCTTTCTTTTTAATCCAATTTATTGCTTGCATTTCCGGATCGACACAAAGTGGCCATCTAGAGGCATTAACTGTCAGAATTCCGTTTTGTACCGAAAGTTCATCATCGGGAAGGCCTTCAAGATTCCATTTTGAAATTGTAAGTTCATCTGCTAATAAGCCTGCAACTGTGAAATTTTCAGAAACATTTATGCATTTAGCTATTATATCGTCTTTCCATTTTTGATAAATCATTCGCTTTCTAAATTCATAAGAGAAAGGACCGCAATAACTTAAAAACGCTGAGCCAAGTAAAGTGTCACCTATCAATTTTTCTTTGGAAACTGTAAGGTTTTCTTTATCCTTTGACCAACGTACTTCTTCAGATTTCAATCCTTCAAACAATTCTTCTGCTGCAGATAAAGTTATACGCAAACTTTGAACTTTTTCATTAGTGTCTTTGAATTCCTTATCTTTCTTATCAGAATCTATTTTAAGTTGAATCAATTCTTCAGTTAAAATTTTTAATTTTGCATTTGTTTCATCTAACTCTTTCATCGCATTTTCTCTATCTGCAATTTTCTTTGCTAAGCTGGTTTCTGAATCAATTCTTTCAGCAGTTCTTCTCACGAATTTATTGAAGTTGATAACATATTGTTGGATAAGATAAAGAGATTTATTTTTTTCTCCATCAACAGTAACTATATTGTTATTTAGTTAATTTTTAATATAAGAGATTTTAAAATTAAAATGATGAAAATAAAAAAATGAATGAATAAAAAATTATAGATAATTATTATACCTGCAACAACCCTTTGAGATGCTACATCGGTTTGTTGAATACTAACTTCTGTATATGTTTCATTAATGTTTGTTAATTTTTTAAATAAAATTGTTGTTTTAGAAAGGAAACTAGAAATATCACCATCTGCGACATTATCGAATTTAACATTATTACTTTTTTCTTTAAGTGCAAAGAACAGGCATTTCAATACAAAACCAGTATCATCCTCAAATTTATTTTTTCTACCAAACTGCTCAACAGATTGCTTAGGGATTTCTTTTACATCTTTTTCAATCTTTGCAATAAGTATTTTAGTCTCTTCAACGTTTTTTTCAATTTCAGCTTGTTCTTTAGCGATTTCAACACTTCTCTTTTCTAAATAAAGAGCCTTCTCTTTAGCCGATTTGGTGCTTTCTTCGCAAGTTTTTGTTTTTTCTTCTAATTCAACTTTTATAATTTCTAATTCTTGCAAGAAGCTGCTTACTTTCTGCTCTTTTTCTTGTACATCAATTTTTAATTTTCCTATATTTTCAGATGCACCTGAAAGTACTTCAAGACCTTTCTCAAGCCTATCAATATTTCCTAAAATTTTCTCATGATATTCATTATACAATTTTTTAAAGTTTTTAATATAATCTAAAAAGTTTTTTGGTGTTGTATAGATATATCTTTTTTGAGTATGTAATGCTTCTTCTGAAAATTCTCTTACAGATAGATGGGTTTCAATAATATGATCGCAAAGTGTTTTTTTATAGTCTTCCGCAAAATTTTTGTAATTTGCTAATAAATAATGTGAAACAGATTCTAAAGCCTCTTTAGGCCATTCGAAAAACCAATCGATCGTTGTATTAGAAATCAGTCCTGGGAAGTTTCTACATCTATTCCTTAACTTATCACCAGATGGCGACATTGCTATTATCATGTGCAAGTTTTGTCTAATGTTGTTAACATATAAAGAATATGCAACATCTTTTGTTTCAGGTAAACATTTCCTTGAAGCTTCTGATTTCCATTTTTCTATAATTGCATCTTTATCAGGTTTTTCGAAGATCGCAGGAACAATACCAGTAGTAAGAATATTATTTATTAACTCCATAAATCCTTCATCTAGCACATGTTCATCAGTAAAAAGGAAGGTCATAGGTTGAATTTCACCAATTTCTTCAAACTTTTTGAAAAGCTCAACAAGCTGTTCTCTAAAATGCTTTTCTTCGAAACGTGAAGTTATTTTAATTCCCCAAAGTTCATATTTTGCAATGAAAGTGGCAAGTTTAGCCAAAGATTGCTTGCCGGAACCACCTACACCAACTAATAAACAATTTCCCATTTCCATTCGCAAAACACGCTGTATACGAACTAAATGGTCTATCGCATCATTATAGAAAACTAATTCCATAGGCTGATTTCCTAAATACTTATAGGCAACTAATGATCTGTCTAATATTGCTTTTAGATTATCATAGGATTCCATGTTTTCGTATAAACGTACTTCTTTCACACGATCTTTCTCATCAATCATATCTTCTTCGTCTTCAAATCTAATTTTTAAGAAATCACCATAAATTAAATCCCCATTTTTAACGAATTCAACATTTTCAGAGAAATTTTTTTGTAAGTTTTCATCTAAGATTTGCTCAACTAATTTTTTATCATCTACAGAACGAAGTTTATCTGAAAAAACTCTAAGGCATTCATTTTTCCATAACCTAACTAAGCTTTCTTTTGAAGGGAATCTCTGTAAAGTTAATTGGCAAAAACCTTGAAAGACTTTAGAAATATCTCTTATATTAAAAACATAATGGAATTTTATTGGAGTTCTTGGCAGCTTTTCTTTTATTGAATTATATAGCTCTGAAGTTGCTGTAATTATTTTTTCTGAGAATCCAGAAACTTCACTTTCTGGAGGATAAGTATTAAGATAATTTGCAAGAATTGTATTATAAATTTTTTGAACTGCGTTTTGTTCTGCAGTTATATTGAAAACGTTAAATAATGCTATAAATCGTGGATCAATTTGATTATTACCATTTCCTGGAGGTAGTGTGGATCCAATAAACTGAATTTTATTATTTTTTAATTATTTAACTTAAAAAACAAAATTTTAAAAACTTTTTTTGAATTAAAATATTATTTACATTAGTGTCAACTAATCTGATTAAATCTTTATTATCTCTTGTATAATAGTTTTTCTTTTCTATCAAAAGTTTTAAGAATGCTAATGGTTGTTGAGTTTCATATTTATCTACAGTTGGCATTCCCAAATCATCAATGAATACAATTAATTCTTTTCCTGAAGGAGGACCCATTGTTCTTATTAATCTAGTCTCTAGATTATCTTCTAAATTCAATTGGAAATCCATAGCAGTTGTTCTACTAGAGAAATTAATATTCAAAACTAGGTTATTATTAGTTTTGTTATTTCCAGATGTTAATTGCTTAAAATAATTTTGAATAGTAACAGTTTTTCCTGTACCAGAGTCACCAACAAATAAAACTGGCATTTTGATATTAAGCAAACATTTTAGCATATATGAATATCTCTTACTAAATTATTCATAAAACATGAGAAAAATAAAATCTATTAATCATAATTTTTTAATTAATATATAAGAAAAATTTTTTACGTATCAAGAGTAGGAATGATAATTTCATTAAATTTCAAACCTGCACCAGTAGTTTCATCAATTATTCCTTTAACTCCATCCCAATCTTCAAATTTACCAGTATTCATATCAAACATCTTATCAAATAAATTAGAAGAAAGTGAGCTTCCACCAGCGGATAATTCTCTGACATATTTTGAGAATTTTTCTCTTTCTTGTGACTGCAAACAAGATCCAAGAGACCATGTCATGCAAAAAACGAAAATAGGTTCTAGCTGAGAAACTTCTGTAGGAGGGTTAACTTTCGGAAGCAAGGCATCCAAGAGGGTACAAAGCTGCTTAATCATTGAGGCTCCATATTGTTTAATTATTCTCTTAAGGGGAGGACCATCTTCTATGTTTCCTTTTACTCCTTTTTCAATATATTTTATTAATTGTAAAACATATCTTTTAAATAATGCCTGTAAATTCTCTATAGTAGCTTCTTCCCAATCAACAGGATTTTTAAAAGCGAGCCATCTTTGGAATACAGTTTCCAGTCTTAAAATAGCTCCATCAACATAAATCATACCCAATCTAGATATAGTTGCTAAAGATGCGTGATGGATATTGGAAGACTCTAATAATAAGCTACAAAATTTTTGCATGAGAATTCTATCTTTATTTTCGAGAGTCAAACATTTAGAATCATCCATGACTGAGTTCATATTTTCAATCCAAATTGGATCTATATCTCCATCCAAAAGAATCCATCTTAATTCGTTTTTGCCTGGAGTTAGTGGTTGATTGGCTGTAGCAAAAATATTTGCCAATATTCCTATTTCAAAATCTCCAGTCATTTCATTTTTTACACCATAAAGTCTTGGGATCGTTTGAGCTTTTGGATTAACTAAGAAAGTAGCTACTTGAGTCGTTTTTAATTGTTCTATTGTTTTTTTTAAAATATCCAAAATACATGATTTTCCACTAACAGGTGGACCACAAATAAGAGTTGAATGTCTTATATTCATGACTTCAAACATCTGCATAACTTTGTTTGTTTGTCCTTCAATTACATCATAATTAAGAGTTTTTGTAACACTTAAAATTAAATTTTTAAAATCTTCACCATCATTTTCTTTAGTATCTAAAGAAGGGAACAAATCTTTAATTAATCCTTCGAATAAAATTGCATCATCATTCAAAAACTTTGGCATATTTATATCTCTCATTGCCTTCATTAAAATCAAATCTTCAGGCATATCAGGGTTTTGTCTCTTCAAAAGCCCAGCTGCAGATAAAACAGATTTAATTGACCTAAGTCCCCATTCATAATGATGCTGTTTAGATAATTGTTCTTTAGAAAGTTGATATAATTTATCTATTTTGCATGCGAGTCTTTTGGAATCATGGAAGCCCTCCGATAAAAGCATATTTTCACATATTAAGAGTTGATCAGGAGTTACCATAGTTACTGGTCTAAATAAGGCTTTCAAGTTATCCGGTAATTCAGATCTTCCTTCATAATTGGGGTTCATTGTAATATAAATTCCTATTGTTGGAAGAAGCTTTACTTCTTTGGTAAGCAATATCCACGATTCTTTTTTCTGCATTAAAGCGTTTTGAATGGACTTAATTTGAGTGGTAATGACAGATAGTACTTCTCTGTTAATTCTATTAAACTCATCAAAGCATCCCCAAAATCCAGTTTGAGAAAGTCCACTGAAAAATTGTCCCATGAACAAATAATCTAAAGTGTTTGTACAATTCTGCACAACAACTCTAATACCTAATCCTTTTCCCAAATCTTTCACAGTTTCAGTCTTTCCAGTACCAGCAGGGCCAGCGGGAGCTCCACCAAGGAAAAAAGTAAGGGCAGTTGTTAAAGTCATAACACATCTATCTGTTAAAGGAGTAACTACAAGTCTTCCTTGCAATCCTTGATATTCATAACAGGAAAAAAATTCTCCATTACATTGTCGAATAATCATGTCATCTTTCCTCTTGTCCCAGTAAAATTTCAATTGTGATTCCCATTCAAACTCTCTAGCATCTAAAATAGAATCTCGAACAAATTTATCTACTATTTCTCTTCCATGCACAACTCTAATGATCAAATTATTCAATTTAAGTCTGTCTCTTATTTGCACTTCAGGTTTTCTTACTGTCTTTACCAAGCTCAAAACGAAATTAGTTTGTCTTTCCAATTCTTTTTTCATCGCATATTTATCACCTTCTTTTACCTTTCTAAAAACATCTTCCAGAGCAAATGTCCACCAACATTCAACTGTATTTACAATAACCATTCCAATTTTAGATTTAATAAACTTAAAAAGTTCTTCTTTGGTAAAGTCTTGGATCGCTTCACGAGTATACTCTTTGAGACAGCTTTTCATCTCATCATCAACTTTATTCATCCATAAACCAACTTGTTGTTGTGATTCTATCCTAATTGGTTTTTCAAAATACAACATTTCTTCTTCAGATGATTTCATTCCTATAATATTTTTCTTTTCACTAACTAACTCCTTACAATTTTCGTATAATTTTATCATATGAGGATTTAAAGTCGCAAGTGGGTCACTTGAACCGAGAATTTGAAGTAAATCTTGCTCAGTGAGAAAATAAAATCTACTAAATTCATTCTTTTTGCTATCTAAATGTTCTGTTAGTTTTTTTTCTGCTTGCTCAAATTTTGCAAGTATTTTATTTTTCAGTTCAAATTTTCTATCCTTTTCTCTGCATTGGAATCTAATGCTTGGTTTTTTCTGTACTCCAAGCATTAAACTTCTAAATTTTTTATCATATTCGTCAAATTCTTTAGTTTCTTCTGGAAGTTTTTGCCTGATGTCATCTGATCCTACAAAAATTGATTCTAAATACATCCATTTTTTTTGTACTTCAATCCAAACTTCAATAATTTCCATTATTAAATTCATTTCTTGTTCTAATTCATTAATTTGTGCTTTAAAAGCGCCAGCATGTTTGTTATTTGAAAACTGTTGTAAATTTGTAATATTTTCTTGTAAAAGAGCCTGCTCTTCTGATACATCCTTGAAGATTACTCCTTTATCTTCATTTCCTCTTTTATATGCTTTGATTTGGAAATTCAAAGTTTCCAAAACTCTTTCAATTTCTTGTAGTTTTGTCTTTATATCATTTTCTTTACTTGCATCATTTACAAGATTAAATATTTTTTCTTTTTCTTTTAATAAATCAAGTTTTAATATCTCGTTTAAAGTTGTCGATTGGAAATTAAGATCTATATGCCTTCTTATTTCTTTGAAAAAGTCTTTCAAGTTTCTCTCTGTAATTATTTGATTTTTAAGTGGCTTTATTACATCATTAAGAATTTCATGATATTTTTCTTTAATTTCATCTAATTTTTTATAAGGTAAAAGTTGGCCTAAACCTTTTTGCCTATACTCTTTCATTTTATCATGAAATACTTCATCTTGTTTATCAAGAACATTAGGTTCGATTTTTCCCCAAGGTTTGAACAGCTGCTCATCATAGAAATCGTTATGTTCTTTATAAAAGGTGTAAATAGGTTCTACCTTGCTATTAAGATCAGACATTTCATTTATTTCAAAGAAAGTTGTGATGCTCAAATTGAAAAGTCTTTGACATTCAACAATATTATTTCTCTTTTCTTTTAAAATTTGTAATTTTTCATTGTATTCTTTTAGCAAATGGTATCCTTGCATTAAATCTACTTTATCTGTAAGAGGACCAGATTCTTTATATTGCTTGTAAATAGCAGCAACATCTTCTTTTAGAATTTCAACGTCTTTTTTGGTTTCTTCAGCTAAATTTCTTTTTTTAGTTAACAATTTTTCATCTTTCTTTATCGCTTTAACTCTTAAGTTCGACCATTCTTTTTTCATAATTTCGAATTTTTCATAAATTTCATTAAGTCCAGGATAATTATGTAATTCAAGGAAATGCAATTTTTCTTCAATATCTTTTATTTTCAACTCCATTGACAATTTTTTGTTGGAAATTTTAGAGATATAATCTAAAACTTTCTTAAGAGATTCAGAATCAGTTATCTTTTCTCTTAATTTTTCTTTGCTGTTGTCAATAGAATCCATTAATTTTCTTATATCTTCTTCTTCTACTTGTTTAGCAAGAATCTTTAACATATCATTCATAATTTTTTGTATTTGCTCCACTCCTTTATTGATTAATTCTTCATTATTTATTTCACAATTTCCATCACAAATACGTCTCTTTGAAAATTTTTTCTTAAAATCTTCTAAATAATCAATTATATCATTAAGCTTGATTTCAAAGTTTTTTAAGCTTTTATTTCTCTCAAGCTGAATTTCCATTTTAGATCTTGAAGGACCCCAATGACCAAAATAATCTCTTTGATATTCTCTCGTATATTTAGCTTTATTATTGTTTAAATTTTCATCAATTTTTTGTACGATGGAATAAAGTTTTTGGATATAAAATTTAATATCCTCATTAGTATTTATTTCAGCTCCATAAGAATAAATGGAAGCGATTGCCTCTAGTCTTTCCTCAATTAATTCAGTTACATCAGGTGTTTTACAGGTATTATTCATCCATCTCAAAAAGTCATTTCCACTATTTTGGAAATTTCCGATTAATTTCTTCAGCATTTGATCAATATCTAAGGTATTTGGATTGTACATTATTTCTTTTGAAGAGATGAATTTGGATTTTATTGTAAATAAAATATTCTGATTGTTATCTTGTCTCGGCATGGAAAATAATTCATATAGTGTTATTATAGCCTTTAAAATAGTTTTTGTAAGAACATTTAATATGGAGAGTTCCCAGAATCGGTAGTAACCTCCCATTCCCTGATTTTCACCTAAATTTTCTGCATTCTTTTTTTGGTTTTTACCAGCAAGCTGTAAACCAGTCTCGTCTTTATTAGATGGTTCAAATGTTGATTTTTCTATCTCACAGATTATTCCAGTTATGTCTTCGTATTTGTTCAGTAAATCACCTTTTATTTTATCTTTATGTTCATCATAGTAAGCAAAAAAATCTGTTAGTTCTTTATTATCTGATTTTTTCAAATCTAGTTCTTTTACAAGATTGGAATTTCCGATTTGTTTTAGAATGTTTCTTATTTTATCTTCAGATTTGAAAACAGAATTAGCTTTGTCTTTTAATATTTTTATTTCATTTAAGCATTCAACAATAAATTCATCTATTCCTAAAGAGGTCCAATTATGAGAAGAAGTTCCGACTTCAATTTTATTAACTAATTTGGTAATGTCCGATTTTAAGAGATCATGATGTTGTTGATTTAATAATCCAATAAACTATTTAAAATTATTTTAATTTAATAAAGAATAAATAAATTATGAGGATTTCTTAATATTTCAACTTTAATAAATAATAAAAAAATTACATTATCATAATCTCTCAACATAAGATTCAAATCGTTACAATATTTCGCAAGCTGTGCTTCTTGATGAGCTATATTAATAATATTTTTCGGAATATCATTATATCCATATAAATCAAGAAATTTAGTATTTCTAATCATTAATTTCAAATTAGGATCGTATTTGATTTCATAAGATTTTCCACTTTTCATAAGAATGTTATTTCTTAAATAACTCATGAATTTCGACTCACATTCTTTTTTCCAATTTTCATATATTTTAGTCTCATAATCTCTAAGCTTTCTGCCAATCTCGAAAAATGCTTCTGTTAATTCTTTTTCACATATCTCTTGCTCCTTATTTTCACCTGTATTGATATTTTTGGTTTTTGTAGAATTGAAAATTTTTGCCAAAGGTCTTCTCATTTTGAGATAGAGCAAGCGCGCCCATGCTATTTTTCCAGCTACTTCAGACTTGGCTTTTGAAATAGGAGGATTATCTTTATTTGCTTCAAAAATGTCTGAATATTCTTTTATTTCCCTTTTAAATTGGCTTAAAATATTAATATATTTTTTATTCATCGCTTCTTTGATTTCAGGTTGCTTAATCAGATTTTCAAAATTAATATACAAATCATATGCACTCTCAGCACTCCTCAATTCTTTAAATGTTTCATGGATTAATTTTATAGTATCATCTTCCAAACTTTTCATTGCAGCTTCGAAAGCAGCAAAAGCGTTGTTACTAGAGTCGATATTTGCGCTATTGAAAATGTTATGTGGATAATGCTCAATATGTGAATAAGCCATGTAAATTTTTTCCCTTTCTTTTTCAATTTTTTCTGAGCTTCCTCCTATAACTCTTTTTAATTCAGGTCCCAAAAATTTCAAGAAATCCTTAATTTTAATTAATCCTTGTTTTAACTTATTGCAAGTTTTAAGAATGTAATCAGTTCCTCCAATAATATTTATATATTGATAGTCCCATTTTGTTTTGTGTTTAGTATCATTATAACAGCTTTTCCATTTCACAACCACCGATATTGCTTGATCAATTAATAATAGACTCTCTTCTGGATTTTTAAATATTTCTCTTAAACGAATTCTATAAGAAATTCTATCGCATATTTCTCTTGACATAACCTCCATTAAAAATCCTAGTTTATTCTGATCATTTTTATGGTTCGAAATCATGTGGATAATCTTCAAATTATGGAAAATACCCGAAATACTGTGTTCGATAGTTGCTAGATTGTCACTAGAAAGATCTTTTATTGAGCGTTCTAAGGTTGTAAGAAATTTTAAATAATCAGAGGCATCTTCAAACGCTTTTTCGAATTTTTGTACATTTGCTTTGAAAATTCCTTTTCTAAAAAATATTATAAAAATTTTATGAATATTTTAAATTTTTTGTTGGTATAAGATTTTTTTCTTTTAGGATAATTAATATAAAAATTTATTTTAACGGTTAATCAAGAGTTTGGGGAAAAAGAAAAAAGATTTTCCAAAGATTAATTGAAAATATATAATTTTATCTATGTTTGTTTATCAAATTAATATTCTAATGTTTATCTTATTTCTGAAATTTAAATTTTATGATTTTGTTGAAATAATTTTAAAAATAAATTTAAAATTTTAAAAACCTAAAATCATTAAATATCAAAAATCAAAGAAAAACAAACTTACTTTTGAGATTCTTCTGAATTATATATAATATTCATAATTCTACGAATATTATCACTTTTAAGTTGCTGAGCAAGTATAGATAAATTACTTACAATTCTTCTTCTGTTTTCTATTTCCATAGAAGCTGATTTTATTTCAGTAGTAGAAGAATTCAAACTGTTAATCGCCTTCTCAATGTTTGCTGACCAGTCGTCTACTAATTTATCTAGCCTTTTAATAAGCAAAGAATCTTTAGCAATCATCTCATCGCTCATGTCTCTAGGCAAATCAATTGAGTTTAGGCTGACTTTATTGTCCACTTGGTTTAGTGAATATTTTATGTTTGCTTCAAAATTTTCAAGATTTTTTTTAAAGTTTTCTGTCCTTTCTAAAGGAATCATTATATGATTGATAATGTATCTCAAATCATCCAATGGCTTTGAAGCCGATTCCTTAAAGGTGGCCTGACCTTGTTGATTATCATTTGTATCCATTAGGAATTATTAAATTTTTTATAACTTAATTTTATATAAATAAAATTAATTAATTAAAAATGCTATTTTATAAATTGATATAATTAACGATATTTATAAAAAAACGATTAAACAATTTTTAAAATTTAAAATAATTGACCAAAATTTTTTATTCAATATTTTA
>Ga0194116_10004535_pt1 | contig 15857 bp, 15 predicted proteins | sample TA2MahsurfametaG_4_FD_148617 | JGI IMG/M metagenome (GOLD analysis project Ga0194116, IMG submission 148617) | Freshwater microbial communities from Lake Tanganyika, Tanzania - TA2015008 Mahale S9 surface | ecosystem: Environmental > Aquatic > Freshwater > Lake | place: Tanzania: Lake...
TAAAAAAAAAAAAAAAATCCATTTTTTATATAAAAATTAAGCAAAAAAAAAAAAAAAAAATTGGCTATTTATAAATGGTGGAATTGGAAATTATAATTCTCAAAGATATGTAAATAATTATTTAAAAAATTGGAGTAATTTAAATTTCAATCATATTATTATTACTTATTTTGTAAATGACTCTGAGGTTTTGGATAATAAAAAAGCAAACTTTTTTATTAAACACACGCACTTAGGTGTTGTGCTTTGGAAACTATTTAGATCATTTGATCCTTCCTTAAAAAAAGAAAATATTAGCTCTTATTATGAGAAACTTTATGAAGACAACTATGACGGTTTCGTAATCGCAAGAACCGAATTAATAAAACTAGCAGATTATTGCAAAGCAAATAACATAAAATGTATCTTAGTTAATATGCCTGATATTCACCAATTAAATCCTTATAAATTAAATTTTATAAATAAAAAAATTGAAAATTTAGCAAAAGATATGGAGATGCAATATATTGATTTGCTTCCCGCATTAAAAAACTTTGAAGAAAAAAAACTTTATAATAATTATCAAGATTTTCATCCGAATGCATTGGCACATGAATTAATGGCAAAAGAAATATTTCGAAATATTAAATAATGCTATTTTCTTCTATCGATTTCTTTATTTTTTTTTCATTATTTTTAATTTTTATTAAATTATATAAAAAATTTCAAAGAAGTATCATAATTATTTTCAGTTTATTTTTTTATTCTTATTGGAATATTTATTTTTTGCCACTAATATTATTTTACTGTTTGTCAGTTTATTATTTACTCAAAAAAAATTGTTCATTATTTTTTTCAATTCCTATTATATTGTTACCGTTAATTTTTTTTAAATATTCTTTTTTTTTAATTGAAGTTTTAAATTTAGATTTTTTAGTAAAATTTACTTATCAAGAAGAACTTCCTCTTGCAATTTCTTTTATCGTATTTACGGCTATCTCATTTTTAGTGGATAGAAAAAATCTAGCAAATAATAATTATAATTTATCTAACATCTCGGAATATATATTATATTTTCCACATTTAATAGCTGGCCCGATTTTAAGAGCTAATCAACTTATTCCTCAACTCAAAGAAAAAATTATTTTTAGTAAAAAAAATATAAAATTTGGCATTATATTATTTAGTGTTGGCTTTATAAAAAAAGTTTATTTCGCAGATAATATTTCATTGATAATAGATCCTATTTTCTTAGATCCTGGATCACAAATTACCCAAGACATTGTTAAAGCTTTTCTACTTTTTCCAATACAAATTTATTTCGATTTTAGCGGATATGTTGATATGGCGCTTGGAATTTCGATGACTCTTGGAATAAAGTTACCTCCAAATTTCGATAGACCTTATTTAATTTCCTCAATAACTCAATTTTGGAGGAAATGGCATATGACCTTATCAAGTTGGTTTAGGGATTATGTATATATTCCTTTGGGGGGATCAAAACTTAGTGTACCAAAGATGCATTTTAATTTAATATTTACCATGATTTTGGCTGGAGCATGGCACGGAGCAAGCTTTAATTTTATAATTTGGGGATTTTTAAATGGTATACTTTTATCAATCGAAAAATTTTTGAATTTTCAAAAACTCAAATATAATATTTTTAATAATATTGTAATTTGTTTTATAATATTTAATCTATGGGTGGTTTTTAGAATAACAGAATTCAATAAATTTTTAGATTTTTTTTATATTTTATACACATCTAATTTAAGTCAAATTATAAATAAAGAGACTTTAGCCACTTTTGTAAGTGTAGTAATCTTAATAATAGCTCAAAAATACGAACAGCATAGTATTTTAAAATTTTTATCAAACAAAATTAGTCTTATATTTTTATTGCCCTTATTTTTTGTAATACTACTCGTGGGTATTTCAATGTCATCAGGCACTTCTGAAAAATTTATTTATTTTCAATTTTAAAAAATGTTTTTTTTAATCAATTAGGCTCGACATTTGAGTCTTAATTTAAATCCTTTCCTAAAAAATATACCTAATCATATCAGACTGTAACTTCTACTAAATATATATTTGTTTCTAAACTATATTATTTTAATTTTATAAATTATTTTAAAGCTTTAAGTAAATTTTTTTGTTACATTACAAAGACATGTTTAAAAATAAAAATAATTTTTCCTACTTATTCATATTTCTATCTTTGTTTTTTTTATTTTATGTAATTTTTAAATCCGAAGTCTATTTTTTAGGGGCAAAACGTAGTCAATATCAAATTTATTATTATTTATCATTTATATTTATTTTCATTTCAGTTTTTAGTTTATTTTTTTCAAATAAATTTAAAATATATTTTAATATATTTACTATCACATTTTTTTTAGCAATATATTTTTTAGAATTTTCAATTCAAATATATAAAACAAGTTCGTTTAATAATCTTAAAAAAAATATAACAAAAGAAATAGATCTTAGAAAAATAAATTACAAAAAAGAAACTGGAAAAGAGTTTGATGATAGATCAAAACGTGAAGTATATTTTCAGTCCAAAAAACAAAATCCAAACACTGTAGTAGCAATTCCGCCGCATTATTTTGCAAAATATAAAGAATTGTCTATTTATGATATTCTTCCACTTTCTGGTATTTCAAATTCTCCAACTATATTATGTAATGAAAATGGTTATTATTCATCTTACTTAAGTGATAGATATGGTTTTAATAATCCTGACGAAGAATGGGACTCGGATTATATAGAATTTCTTATAGTAGGAGGATCATATACTAATGGGTCATGTGTTAACAGACCAAATGATATGGCCTCAGTGCTAAGAACCCTGTCTGGAAAAAAAGTTTTAACTATAGGTATGGGTGGTAGCAGTTCTCTACTGCAGCTTGCAAGTCTAAAAGAATATTTAAATCCATCTGTTAAGAATGTTATCTGGATATATTATGATTTTAATTTATTAGATTTAAAAGATGAATTACAATATCCATCTCAGATTTTGAAAAATTATTTAATTAAAGATAATTACACTCAGGATATAATAAAAAAACAAAAACTAGTGGATGAAATGGGTATTAGGGCTATAGAATTTGGCATAAAGAAAGATGAAGAAGCTCAAAATCAGCAAATTCAAATTGAAAAACTTAATAATATTAAAAATGAAAAATTTAGTTCAAAAGTACTAAAAATTTTAAAGCTTCAAAACATTCGTGAAAAGTTAATTTATACACATTTAAATGAAAATAGTTATCCTGAAGAAGAATTTAAAAAAATTTTAGAAAAAGCTAAAAATTTAGCGGCATCTAATAATGCAAATTTTTATTTTGTTTATCTTCCAACTCATCAAAGATATATAACAAATGTTGCTAGCGTTGTGCATGATTTTAAATTTGGTATATATCCTAAAGTTAAAAAAATATCAAAAGACCTAGATTTAAATTTTATAGATTTACATAAAGATTTTTTAGAGAAACAAAAAAATTATCATGAATTATTACCTTTAGGTATTGACGGTCATTTCAATGAAAATGGTTATAAAAAAGTTACTGAATTTATATACAGCTCAATTTTAAAAAATAATTAAAATAATAAATTTTCAAACAATAAAGAAAAATGCAAAAAGTACTTGTTACTGGTGGCTGTGGTTTTATAGGAAGCCATTTAGTTGATAAGCTATTAAAAAATAAAGTTAAGGTAATAGTTTTGGACAGTCTAATAAGTGGCAGGATATCAAACCTTAATCTAAAAAATAAAAACTTAAAATTTATTAAATGCGATGTTTCAAAGTATAGTTTAAAATTTGAAAAATATTTTAAGAGTGTAGACACAGTTTTTCACTTAGCTGCATTAGCTGATATTGTCCCAAGTATTAATAACCCTCAGTTATACTTTTCAACAAATGTGCAGGGAACTTTAAATGTGCTTAAAGCGTGTCAAAATAATTTAGTAAAAAAAGTCGTGTATGCTGCATCAGCTTCTTGCTATGGAATTCCAATAAAATTTCCAACAGATGAGAATTCAAAGATATCATTGCAGTACCCATACGCATTAACCAAAAAGTTGGGAGAAGACTTATTGTTGCATTGGAGCAGAGTGTATAAACTTAATGTTACTTCTTTAAGACTTTTTAATGTTTTTGGCACAAGATCAAGAACATCCGGAGCATATGGCGCGGTGTTTGGAGTATTTTTAGCTCAAAAAATAAATAATAAGCCTTTGACAATTGTCGGAAATGGAAAACAAACAAGAGATTTTGTTTACGTTACAGACGTGGCAAATGCATTTTTTAAAGCAGGAAATTTAAAAAGAAGTGGAGATATAATCAATATAGGCAGCGGAATAGAAACTACTGTCAATGCTATAGCAAAAGAAATTAGTTTAAAAAAGATATACATTCCTAAGAGACCTGGTGAACCTGATAGGTCAAAGGCCAATATAAAAAAAGCAATTGCAATATTAAGATGGAAACCCAAAACAAAAGTAAAGCAAGGAATTAAGATTATGTTAAATAATTTGGATTATTGGAAAAATGCTCCAGTATGGAATAAAAAAAATATTTCTGTAGCAACCAAAGTTTGGTTTAAGTACTTAAAGTAAGTTGTGAAAGGAATTTACCTAAGATATAGAAAAAAGATTATAGATAGATTTCCATTTCTTAAATATTTAAAAAAATATAAGATTATAATACCAAAAATTAAAGCATTAATTTTATGGAAAATAATAAAACCAAAAAAAATTAAATTTTTTGATAAAATTTTTTTTACATCACTTAATAGTTTTTCTGACCCCTCAAGAAACTTATATGCTTATAAAGAACATTATGACACAGATGAGCGAAAAATAATTGAGAAAAATATTTCCGAGGGAGATAATTGTATAGATATAGGTGCGAATATTGGTTTTTATACATGGTGGTTCTCAAGATGTTCAAAATTTAAAGGTAACATTTATTCTTTTGAATCCTTAAATGATGTTTACGAAATATTAAAAAAAAATTTTTTAAGTGAAAAAAATATTAAAATATTTCAAGGTTTCGTAGGCATTAATAAAAGTGGAAAACATATTGTTCCTGATAATTTTATAACTGACAAAATTTCATTTATAAAAATTGATATAGATGGACCAGACTATTTTGCTTTAAAAGCGTGTGAAAATATTATTGATAGAGATTCACCAAAAATAATTGTTGAATTATGCGAAAATAGTGAAAGAAATTGGGATGTTCATTATTCAAAAGTGTTAAATTTTCTTAAAAATAAAAACTACAAATGTTATAATATCAAACAATTGGAAAAAGAATTTAATAGAAAACTTGAATATGATGAAATAGTCAATATTTTTGCAATAAAATGAGAAACTTTTTTGAAAAAAAAGAAATAAATTTAAGTAATAACTTTAAAAGTAAAGGTTACATAATTTCAAAGGTCCAAGATATAAAATCATTAAATTACATTAAGGAAATAACTCTTAATAACCTAAAAAAAATACTTAAACTTAAGAAGTCCCATGAAATAAATTTGAATAATTTTCATAAGATGATTGATCAAGAAAGTCTTAATGATGTAAGGGTAAACTTAATTAACCTTAATAATAAAGATGATAATTTTAGATATCATTATTTCAAAACTGCCAAAGATCTAATTTATATTCTTGCTGGAAATGAGTTAATGATGCAAAAAAGTGTTAATCTTAGCATTCAATTTCCAAATGACAAAAGCTCATTATTGCCGGTTCATTCTGATGTTTGGTCTGGAGATTCACCGTTTGAGATTAATTTGTGGTTACCGTTAGTTGATTGCTACAGAACTAAATCAATGTACATACTTGAAGAAAAAGATAACGATCAATTTGTAAAGTATATGAAAAAAACAAAACTAAATAGTAGTGATGAGATTTATCAAAGAATAAGAAAAAAAGTTAAGTGGTTAAATGTAAAATATGGTGAATTTCTATTATTTAATCAATCTTTACCTCATGGGAATATTGTAAATAAGGAGAGAGAGACAAGATTTAGTATGAATTGTAGATTTAAATCAATCTATTCACCTTACGGCGATAAAAAAATGGGAGAATTTTTCTTACCAATAACTGCAAGAGCAATGACAGAGATTGGAATAGATTATAAATTTCCTTTTAAAGAGTGAAATTAAAAGGTTATATTTTTAGCAGAGATTTTTTTGGGGAAAGAGTCCCACAAAATGTACAGAATATAGTTTTAAGGGATTATTGCAAAAAAAATAAATATTCATTTTTATTAAGCGGTACAGAGTACGCCTTTAAAAATAGTTGTTATATTTTATTTGAGATTCTAGAAAAAATTAATGATTACAATGGTATTTTATTTTATAGTTTATATCAACTTCCTGAAAATAAAGAAAAAAGAATAAAACTTTTCAAAAGCATTCTACATAAAAAAAAACAAATTCATTTCGCATTAGAAAATATTATTTTCAAAAATAAAAAAGATTTAGACTACGTTGAAAAAATTTTTTTGTTAAAGCAATCAGTTATCAAAAATATAACAAATGTAAAAGGAAAGTTGCTTAACTTTGTAAATTATAGGCATAAAAAGATAAAAAGAAATTATTTAGAGAGAATGAATGATAATAAAATTAAATGTATGAAAATCTCTAAACTTTATTCTAAAGATTACTGGGATGGAAATAGAAGATTTGGATATGGGGGTTATAAGTATATTGATGGTTACCATAAATTTTTAGCCCAATCCTTAATTAAAGAGTATGGGCTTACAGAAGAGTCAAAAATTTTGGATTTAGGATGCGGAAAAGGTTTCTTAATATATGAAATGCAAAGAATATTGAAATCAAAAAAAATATTTGGATGTGACATATCAAAATACGCAATTAAAAATTCAAAAAAAAATCTAAAAAATAAGATATTTTATCAAGACATAAGACAAAAATTGAAATTTGACTCTAAAAGTTTTGATTTAGTATTATCAATTAATGTTCTTCATAATTTAAAATTAAAAAACTTAGAGTTTGCTTTAAGAGAGATAGAAAGAGTTGGAAAGTCAAAATTTGTATGTGTTGAGTCTTATGAAAATGATAAACAACAATTTAATCTTCAATGCTGGGCTTTAACCGCAGAAACTTTAACTGATGCAAATTCATGGAAATGGATTTTTGACAAAGCAGGATATGGAGGTGATTATGAATTTATCTACTTTGATTAAAGATGAAAATAGTTGTCAAATTTGCAAAAAAAAAAATTTAAATTTTTTTTTTAAAATTCCAAGATTGCCTTATAAAACAGTTAATAATTTTTCATTCAAAAAAAAGGATTATAAGTCAAAAAAAGCATTAAACACCAGGTATTGTGACTACTGCAAGGTTGTTGCGCTTAAAGAACCACTTAATTTAAATCTTTTATATAAAAATTTCAAAAATCAAGCTCAACACTCAAATTTTATAAAATTAGTAGTTAAAAAGAGATTACATGGTTCAAAGAAAATAAATTTAGTAAATATTGGAAAAAGTATAGAACTTTTAGATAAAAAATATCACAAAAAAAAAGTAAATTATTTAAAATTTGATCCAACCGTTAACAAAGAGGACAAGGTTAATAAAAAACTTAATTCCTTATCTAAAATTTTAAAAAATAAAAAAAATAAAATTGATCTGATTGTAATAGAAAATTTTATTTCAAATATATCAAATATAAATGAAATAGTGAAAATTATAAGTAGATCACTAAATGAAAAGGGTAAAATTCTTATTTACAATCAATATGGAATTTTAAGTATAAAAAATGCAGACATAAGTCGATTTTATCATGAACATATTTTTTATTTTTCGATAAAAAGTTTATTAATTTTATTTAAAAAAAATAATTTATATTTAAATAAAATTAAATTGATACAAAATGGAAATTTTTTTTATGCAGTTTTTGGAAAAAAGCAAAATTATATCAATAGAAATTTGAGAAAAATAATTGAAAATGAAAATCATTTAAATAAATACTTTTTTTTTAATTTTCGAAAAATTTTAAAAAAAAACTACATTAAATTACATAATATTTTAAGTCAAAAAAAAATAATATATGTTTACGGATGTTCTGTTGGAGCAATGACTCTTATTACTTTTTACAATCTTAAAAATTTTATTTTCAAAATAATTGATGACAACCCAGTTACAAATAAAATTTTTTTACAAAAAAAAACAATTTATGTCTCTAAAATTAAAGATATTGAATTTTCCAACAATAAAAAAATTATATTAAACCTAATTCCAAGACATTGTAATAAAGTATTATTGAAAGTCAAAAAATTTATGAAAAAAGGTGATTTATTCATAAATTTTATTAATGATCTGGAAATTAAAAAATTTTAGATAATGTTTTTTTTAAGAAAAAAAAAATTAATTTATTTGTTAAAATAAATCTTAATATTTCTAATATATATTTTATTTTAGAAATGGCATCAGTTTTAATTTCGATTTTATTTTTGTTACTAATATTATAAATATTTGATCGCTTGGATTTATATCTCCAATTGGATAAAAAGTGTGTATAAGAAGAAAAATTTATATAATCATTTTTAGTATTAAGAAAATTTTTAAATTCTTCTTCTAAATTATTTTTAAAAATATTATCTACACAAAACCTTGTTCGAAAAATACATTGTTTATTTCCAATATAATCGCAATCAGCACAAGGTGTATTATACGTCCAATAAGTTTCGTTCTTTTTAATTTCTTTAGGATAAGGAAACCATTTGTGGCCACCTCCAGACGCAACTATAATTAAGCTTTTGATGCCCTTATTTACAGCATAATGGCTTAATCCTGTGTCAAAGCCAATGTAAATTGAACTTTCATCAATTAATTTCATAGATTGGTGAAAATTCGTTTTTGAAAATAGATTTAATATTCTTTTATTTTTTTTATAGTTTATTAATATTTTTTGAAATTTTTTGCTCAATTCATTATCAAAAGTTTTACCAATTATAATTATTCTAGCATTAGAATTATTAAGAACTAAATCCAAGAGTTTTGATAAATTAGAAGCGATTGTAATTTGTTTTTCTCCACTAAGGTTAATTATAATTCGTCTTATATCATTTTTTTTTAAATTATTAATTTTAAGTAATTTTTTTGTAATTTTAAATCCAATTTTTTTTATAAAATACGAATAATAATTATATTCATGAATATTATTATTTTGATTTATATTGATCCAATCATGTGTAGTTTTTTTTAATATATTCAATAAATCCTTATTTTTCGAAGTGTTTTCGATACAAATATATTTTTTTTTTGCATTTATAAATTGCATTACTTTAAAATTTTCGTAATTTAAACTTCTCCTCATTACAAAACATATATCATATTTTGTATTTTTAATTTTTTTCAAGATCGTCATATCATTTTTTGAAATTTTTTTGTTAGGATTAAACTTTGTTCCTAAATTTTTAAGAAAAAAAATATTTTTAAAATTTTTTAAAAAATAACTCAAATCAGAATTAATTTTGCTTAATACTATATCGAGTTTTAATTTTTTTTCATTTTTATAATAAATATTGGATAAAATAGGCAAAGATATAATTAAGTCACCAAAGCCATCGTTTTTAATAATTAAAACTTTCATTTTCTGTATACATAATATAAACCAAATATATTATGAATATACTTATAATTGGTGGTGGATTTGCTGGTTGCTCGTCTGCTGAAATGTTAAGTAAATTACATGGCGCTAATATTTCAATTATTGAAAAATCAAATTATCTTGGAGCAGGTGTAAGAACTTTTTTTTATGGAGGTCATCCGTATACTTTTGGTCCTAGACATTTTCTTACACAAAACAAGATCACATATAATTATTTAAAAAAATTTTTGAAACTTAGAAATTGTAACTACCATCAATTTAAAAGTTATGTAGAAACTGATGACCAATTTTATAATTATCCTTTAAACAAAGCCGATATAGAGGCAATGCCAGACAATAAGATAATTAAAAGAGAATTGGGTAAATTAAAGTCTATTTCTAATCCTCAAAATCTTGAGGAGTTTTGGCTAAACTCTATTGGAAAAACTTTATTTGGGAAAGTCATAAAAAATTATAATAAAAAAATGTGGCTAGTAGATAGTTGCAAGAAGATTGATACATTTAAATGGTCACCGAAGGGCGCAATAATAAAAAAAGGATCAAGGTCAGTTTACGATGATAGAATAAGTGTCTATCCCAAAAACAAAGATGGATATAATGCTTATTTTGATCTTATAGATAAATCAAAGAAAATTAAAAAACTTTATAGTTCTAATGTAACAAAATTTGATTTTAAAAAAAAAGAATTGCAAATAAACAATAAAAAAATATTAAAATATGATTATGTGATAAATACAATATCCCCTGATAACATGTTTGGTAACACCTTTGGTAAACTCAAATTTATTGGGAGAGATTTGCATTTAATTGTTTTTCCGCGAAAGCAAGTATTTCCTAAAAACGTTTTTTTTTTGTATTATCCAAATACAGAAAAATTTACAAGACTTGTTGAGTACAAAAAATTTACACTTCATGAATCTAAAACATCATTAATTGGTATGGAAATACCTTCAAAAAATGGAAGATTTTATCCATTGCCGTTGCAATCAGAACAAAAAAAAGCAAAAAAATATTTTGATATTATGCCAAAGAATTTTTATTCGATTGGAAGAGCGGGTACCTATAGATATGAAGTTGATATTGATGATTGCATTTATCAATCAATGCTAATTTTTGATGAAATTAATAATAATAATTATAGCGGTCCGATAGTAGGAAATGAATTTAAATAACGCTTTATTTTTTGGTGGCACTAGTGAAATTGCTACCGAAATATCAAAAAATCTAAAAAAAAATTTTAATATAATTTCATTATCAAGAACAAAGTCTGGTAATATGAATTATTCAAAAGAAATAAAAATTTCTTTTGACAGTAAAAAATTTCCAAAAAAAAAACTTCAAAAAATTATAAAAAAAAAAATTTCACTAGTAATTTTTTTTCAAGCATACCAACCAACATTTAATAAAAAATTTTATGAACTAGACGCAACAGTTATAAATAAGGTAATTAATGTAAATGCTATTTCTTCTATAAAAATGATTACATTTTTAATAGATAAGAAATTATTAAAAAATTATTGTAAGATAATTTTTTTTTCTAGTAGATCTGGAAGTATCGCTGAAAGAGGATTAATGAGTCATCATAAGCCTGGTGGCAACAATTTGTATAGAGCAAGTAAATCAATTCTCAATTCTCTTATAAAAAATATTTCTTTTGAATTTAAATTAACGAAAAATATATTTATTGCCTATCATCCTGGATGGATAAAAACTAGAAGTTCAGGCGGATCTAGTAAAGCTTTTTCAAAAAAATTTGCAGCAAAGAAATTATTACAGAATCTTAAAAAATTCAAATTAAGACATAACGGTAATTTTTTAGATCATAATTTAAAAAAAATACCTTGGTAAATGCAATTTAATAAAATTATAAGTTTAATTAAATATGATGAATTGTTATTATTTATTGATACTAAAAACATTCATCAAGAAAAAATAATAAATTTATTAAAAAAAAGTAATAGTAAATATAAAGTAGTTGCAAAAAATTCTTTCATTATAAATGAAAATGATAATAAATTTATTTTTTTACAACCATTTATATATTTTTTAGTTTTTTTTTTGAATAGAAGAGCAAAAAAAATTGTTTTTGTTGCTGAACCACTTTTTGGAATTTTTTATATTTTTTTAAATAAATTTATTCTTGCCCCTTATGATTGCCTTTATGGATTACCTAATACTAGTTTTGTCAAGTTATTTTTAGAAAGATTTGTTTTAAAAAAAATATCAATAATTATTCACAGAGATTTAAGATTATGGAAAATCTATAAAAGAATTATTAAAAAGAAAAATAATATTCTTATTCCAGATCATTTAAGCACAGTTTTAAGTCATTTTAACATCAAAAAAGATTATACAAACATTACAGCTGTAGTTTTAGGGTGGGTTGATGAAAAAGAAGTTAGAGTTACAGAAACAGTTTTGAAACTTCTTGAACTGGGTGTTAAAATTGAATTTTATATATCCAAAAAGTGCCAATTTGAAATTAGTAATTTGAGTTATAAGATAAAAAAAAATTATCCTAATCAAGTTCAGTTTAACAAATTTAAAAATCATAAACAAACAATTGATGAAATATCAAGGTTTCACATTGGAATTTGTCCACATTCTAAAAAAAATTCATTAATACATAATGATTATAGACAATATTGCGGGTCTAGCAGGGTTATTGATTATATTGAAGCTGGACTTTCAATTCTTATTTCAAAAACTGCTTTTTTTCAAAAATTTATAATTCGATCACATAATATTCAGCTAATTGACATTTTTGAAGTAGAAAAGTTTAAGAAAATAGAGGAATTAATTTTATTGCTAAAAAAAAGAGAAATTAAAATTTTTAAAACAAAAAAAATATTTAATAATGTATATTTGTCTGAAAATTTAAAAAAATTTATTTTTTTATAATATTATCGTAAATTTTAAATCCCTCATTTGTATCACCAAAAAATAATTGCTTGCCTTTATCTAAAATAAGCAACTTATTACAAAAGTTTTCAATTATTCTTCGACTATGAGAGCAAACCATTATAATACAATCTTTTTTTTGGTTTATGTAATTAAATCCTATGTTTTGGAACTTTTCATCACCAGTTGTAAAAAATTCATCTATGAAATATATTTTTTTTCCATCTAAAATAAAACATACAGCAAAAACCATTTTAAATTTCATCCCTTGAGACAAGGTTGCTGTAGGAAGATTTTGATAGTCTTGCAATTCAGCAAATTTAAGAATTTCATCCATCTGACTTTCAATTTGTTTTTTTTTAAAACCTAACAAAAGTCCAATGATTATTATATTATTTTGAACAGTATCGTCATGTTCACAAACAGAGTAGGGTTGTATTATGGGGATTGAAAATTCGTGGTTAGTATCAACGTAACCTGATGATGGAGTATAAATACCAGCAAGAGTTGATAGCAAAGTACTCTTTCCAGACCCATTTAACCCTATCAACCCAACACGATCATTGGATCTAAGGTTAAAATTTATATTATCTAAAGCAAGAATATGATTTTTTTTCTTTAAAAAATTTTCATTAGTTTTTTTTATAAAAAAATTTTTTACATAATTTACTATTTTTGCTCTCAGAAGATAATGATCTAAAGATCTCAAAGGATAAACAAGCGATAAATTTTTAACCTGTATTTGCATTAAGTGACCCAAAAGATAAGTTTATTTTTAATTTTATAATAAACATATGTGGTAATTATTACAAAAATTAATGAGGTTATAGTAACCACGCAAATGCTAAGCAGATTTACATTTCCATATAACAGGGCGGACCTGAAAAATTCAACATAATGATAGAAAATATTTAAATCAACTAAAAAAAATCTATCCTTTTCCGAAATTTGCTGAGGATCCCAAATTACAGGAGTAACAAAAAATAATAATTGCATTACCACAACCACAGAATATTGCAAATCTCTAAATTTAAGACAAAGAGAACTTATAATAAAAGACAAACAGACCGACGTAATAAAAAATAATACTAAATAATAACATAGCAATAAAACTCCACTTAAACTTAATGTACCATTGTAAATAGTAATTAAAAAAATTAGAGGCAAATTAAGAAATAAAATAAATATATTTTTTAAAGAATTAGCCAAACAAAAAATTATAGGATTGCATTTCATATTTCTTAATGCATTTGCATATAGCTCTGAAAATAAAAAAGTACTTTCGGTTATCGTAGTAGATATGATTTTCCAAATTGCATAACCATTATATACAAAGCTAAAATAATCAAAAAACGATCTTTCAAATAACTTTGACCAAATAAAAGTAACAAATATTAGAAATATCATTGTTCCAATGATTTCCCAAATTGGGCCTAAGGCGGTTCTTATAAAACGAACTCTTAATTTGCTAATAGCAAGATTAATCCACAAATCATAGTTTTTGATTGAGTTAATTATTTCTCTATAAATTTTAGTCAATTTGCCTGATTAGTTTTGAATTTAAATTTTAAGGTTTTATATATTGTATATTAACCAAATCAAGAATTAATGATTAAAAAAAAATTAATTATAGTTGACTCACATTTTAAAAGTTTTTCAGGGCATAATTTTTTTTACAATACAAAGCTTGTTAAAATTTTAAATAAAGATTTTAGAATAAAAATTTTTGCCAACAGCAATATTAAAATAAAACATAAAATTTCAGTTCCCGTTAAAAAGTATTTTGAAGACTATTTTGAATTAAAAGAAAATAAATTCTCTTCAATTTTGAAAAACTTAAATTTTTTAAAAAAAATTAAATTTATTCAATATTTTAATGATAAAAAAATAGAATTTATTAACAAATTAAATAAATCGAATTTATCTCTATATAAAAAAAAAATTCGTAAGATCTTTAAGGAAAAATCTGACTTGATATTTTTTCACTCTGAAACAGGCAATAAGTTTCACGATATAGTAAATGCATTAGTATTTTCATCACACGTTTTTTCTCATAAGAATATATATTTAGTTGATAGAATTGGTACGTTCCAAAATAAATTGATTATTCAAATAATTAAATATTTAAGCTTAAAAAAAAATATTTTTTTCTTAACTGACAGTTATAATATAAAAAAGATATATAAAAAAAATAAAATACAAATCAGCCTTTTGCCATTATTTCCGCAGTATGCTCAGCGATTTATTAAAAAAAAATTTAACGAAAACTTAAATATTTCCTTGTACGTTGGCCCAGCTAGAAAAGAAAAAGGGTTTTATTGCATTCCTAATCTTATAAAGAAAATTATAAAAATAAAAAAAATCAATTTAAATTTAAATTATTCCTCCGATCCAAAAAATTCTGAAAAAAAAATTGATTATGTATTAAAGCAAATAAGTAAATTTGATGTTCTAATACAAAAAATTCAGATGAAGGAAGATCAGTATATAAAATATTTTCAAGGTATTGATATTTTAATTATGAATTATAAGAGCAATTCTTACAGCGATGAAAGAACTTCTACTATATTTTTTGACGCAATAACTAACTTTGTAATTCCTATTGTTAAAAATAATACCTGGATGTCCAGCTTAATTAAAAAAAATAAAATACTTAATAAATTAATCATCAAAAATGATAATGAAATTGCTGACGCTATACTTATTGTTAAAAAAAATAAAATGAAATTTTTAAATGAAATAAGATTTTTTAGATCCCAAATTTTAAAAAAAAATAATCCTCATAATTTAAACGATATATTTAAAATCAAAAAAATAAAAAGTAATCCATATAAAACTTTGCTCTACTTAAATAAAAATTTTTTATTAAAAAAAGATAATATGATTGCAAATGAAAATGATTTTCATTTAGTAAAAAAATATAACCTCAAAAGTATATCTTTTGATATTATTCATTTGATTAACAAGATATTATTACGTTCAGAATTTAATAAGCATTTAAATGTCACAAAAATTCTTAATGAAAAAAACTTTAATGAAGATTTTCTCTATAAGAAAAATCTTCAAATAGGATTATTTAAACTGAAGATATTTACAAAAAAATCTTCTTTTTTAAATTATCATAGATCGATTGCACAATTTTTATTAACAAATAAACAAATTAATAACGTATATACGTTGATGAAAATTTAATAATGATTATTTCTAAAACGCCTTTAAGGATTAGTTTATTTGGTGGTGGCACTGATTTTCCAGAATATTTTAATAAAAAAAAATCAACTATAATTGGCACAACTATTAACAAATATATCTATATAACTTTCAGCAGAACT
>Ga0194116_10004536_pt1 | contig 15855 bp, 14 predicted proteins | sample TA2MahsurfametaG_4_FD_148617 | JGI IMG/M metagenome (GOLD analysis project Ga0194116, IMG submission 148617) | Freshwater microbial communities from Lake Tanganyika, Tanzania - TA2015008 Mahale S9 surface | ecosystem: Environmental > Aquatic > Freshwater > Lake | place: Tanzania: Lake...
AACAAGGTTTCCAAATTATTGTTTTTAGGTTCTTCATGTATATATCCTAAAATGGCACCACAGCCATTAAAAGAAGAATACTTACTAAGTGGATACTTAGAGCCAACCAATCAGCCCTATGCAATTGCAAAAATTGCTGGTATTGAAATGTGTGATAGTTACAGAGCACAATATGGTTGTAATTTTATTTCAGCCATGCCTACAAACTTGTATGGAACCAATGATAATTTCCATCCTGAAAACTCTCATGTACTTCCTGCATTAATTAGAAGAATTGTATTAGCAAAAAAAAATAATGAACCAAGTGTTACGATTTGGGGAACAGGAACACCAAGAAGAGAATTTCTGCATGTTGATGATTTAGCCGGAGCATGTTTTTTTTTACTCCAAAATTATGATGAATATGGTTTGATTAATATTGGAAGTGGAGAAGATATTTCAATTATTGAAGTATCTCAAATGATTGCTGAAATTACTGAATATGAAGGTAGTTTTGACTTCGATATTTCAAAGCCTAACGGAACTCCTCAAAAGTTATTAGATGTAACAAAAATTAAAAAAATGGGTTGGAAGTCAACAATTTCACTGAAGGAAGGTCTAAAAAAAACGATTGAAGAAGTTATAAAACTCAACGTAATTTAAATTCAAAAAATATTATTGTGAAAAGTATAAAAATTTCAATTATTGGCTTAGGGTATGTCGGTTTGCCGTTGGCTGTAGAATTTGGAAAAAAATTCAAAACTGTTGGCTTTGATATAAACATTAATCGGGTACAAGAACTAAATGAATTCAACGACAAAACATTAGAAATAGATACTGAAATTCTTAAAAACACTATTCAAAATAGCTTCTTAAGTATATCTTCAAACGTTCAGGATATTGAAGACTCAAATTTTTATATTATAACTGTACCTACACCAACTGATAAAAATAATAGACCTGTTTTAACACCTTTAATAAAAGCCTCACAGACAGTTGGCTCAGTTTTAAAAAAAGGTGATATCGTAATTTATGAAAGTACTGTCTACCCTGGAGCTACCGAAGATGATTGTGTTCCTGTTTTAGAAAAATCTAGCGGTTTAAAATTTAATAAAGACTTTTTTTGTGGATATAGCCCTGAGAGAATTAATCCCGGTGATAAATTTAAGACAATTAAAAAAATTACTAAAGTTACTTCAGGATCTACAAAACAAGTTGCATTAAAAGTTGATAATTTATACAGATCAATTATTGAGGCTGGGACCCATTTAGCGCCCTCGATTAAGGTTGCGGAGGCTGCTAAGGTAATTGAAAATTCACAGAGAGACATAAATATTGCATTTGTAAACGAGTTAGCAAAAATTTTCAATTTATTGCAAATTGACACATCTGATGTTCTCGAAGCAGCAAGCACAAAATGGAATTTTTTACAATTCAAGCCTGGGCTTGTTGGAGGACATTGTATCGGTGTGGATCCTTACTATCTAGCACAAAAAGCACAGGAAGTTGGATATCATCCAGAAATAATTTTAGCTGGCCGAAGGCTTAATGATAATATGGGTAATTATATTGCGATGGAAGTTATCAAATTAATGCTAAAAAAGGATTTAAGTATTAAAAATTCTGAAATTTTAATACTTGGAATAACATTTAAAGAGAATTGTCCAGATATAAGAAATTCTAAAGTTGTTGACCTTGTTTTTAAGATAAATGAATTTAATCAAAATATAACTATTTATGACCCTTGGGCAAATGTTAACGAAGTCATAAATGAGTATTCACTTGAAATAGTAAATGATTTGCCAGGTAATAAAAAATATGATGTTATTATTTTGGCTGTAAGTCATACTGAGTTTCTTAGAATGGATTTAAAAAAACTTAGGAATAAAAATTCGGTTATCTACGACATAAAAAGTGTTCTACAAGATTATGATGCAAGATTATAAAGTAAAATCGATGGAATTAAAAAATGCTAGAATTCTAATAACTGGGGGTGCCGGTTTTATTGGATCAAATCTTTGTGAAAATTTGTTAAAAGTTGGAGCAATTGTTGTGTGCTTAGATAATTTGTCAACAGGTAAATATGAAAATATAGCTACCTTTATAAGCAATCCTAATTTTAAATTTATTAAAGGCGACATCAGGAATCTTGAACAATGTATTGAAGCTAGTTATGGTTGTAAGTATATCCTTCACCAGGCCGCACTTGGATCAGTTCCTAGATCAATTAAAGATCCAATTACTACAAATGAAGTGAATATAAATGGTTTCTTAAATATGCTTATTGCTGCGAAGCAAAATAATATTAAAAGATTCGTTTATGCAGCAAGCTCTTCTGCATATGGCGATTCAGAAGAATTACCAAAGATTGAAAAAAGTATAGGGAATCCACTTTCGCCATATGCAATAACCAAGTATGTTAATGAGCTTTATGCTAATATATTTTCAAAATTATACAATATAGAAACCATTGGTTTAAGATATTTTAATGTATTTGGTCCTAAGCAAGACCCAAAAGGTGAATATGCTGCGGTGATTCCAAAATTTATATCAAGATTAATTAAAAATGAATCTCCAATAATAAATGGTGATGGGCAATCTACTAGAGATTTTACTTATATCGATAATGTAGTTCAGATGGTTTTTCTCTCTTTGATTACAGAAAACAAGGATGCATTAAATGAAGTTTATAATACTGCTTGCGGGAAAAACATTTCTATAATAAAATTGTTTGAAACAATTCAAAGTGAATTATCAAAATTTGATAACAATATTTCTAGTATTAAGCCAATATTTGGACCCTTTAGAGTGGGTGATATTGCTCATTCGCTTGCTTCAATTCAAAAAGCTCATAATTTGTTGGGTTATAATCCATTGATTGATGTGAATGAAGGAGTAAAAATTTCAATAAATTGGTATTGGGATAACTATAAAGATTTAATATGAAAATAAGAGTAGTAGCAATTATTCAAGCTAGAATGGGGAGTTCAAGATTAAGGGGAAAATCATTAATGGACATAAATGGCATATCACTTCTTAGCCAAGTTTATTTCTCAGTAAATGAACTTAAATTCATTGATAATATTATTGTTGCTACAACTAATTTGGAAGAGGATAATCAAATTGAAGAATTATGTAATGAATTAAATATTAAATGTTTTAGAGGCGACACATTAAATGTATTTAAAAGATTTATTGACGCAATTAGTTTTTATTCTGACAATGATACAATTGTAAGAGTAACTGCCGATAATCCAATAATTATTTCTAGTATAGCAGAAAATTTATACAAAATTCATACTTTAAACCAAAATGACTACACATGTATAGATGGTTTGTCGCATATTGTGCCAGAATTTATTAAAGTAGGGGCATTAAGAGATCTTCAAAAACGGTTTATTTTGTCTGCTTTTGAAATGGAGCACGTCACTCCATTTTTTCGTAAGAATTTAACAATTTTTAAAAGTTATTTACTTCCTGCAAATTTTGAAGGTTTAAGAAAAGACTTAGATCGTTTTCTTACTATTGATACAAATGACGATTTAATTAGAATGAGAAAGTTATTAAGTGAAGTTAATAGACTTGATATAAATTCAGTTTATGAGTGGGTGGAAAAAAATGAAAATCAAAGGCTTATTACACAAAATGAAAATGTTGTGACTTTGTCTGGAATACCAGTGGGGGATAATTTTCCTACATATATAATTGCTGAAATTGGTCAAAATCATAATGGCGACATGATTATGGCAAAAAAGCTAATTGATATGGCTGTGAGGTGTGGAGCTAATGCAGTTAAATTTCAAAAAAGAGATATTTCATCAGAATTAACAACAGAAGCATATAATAGGCCATATGAAAATTCAAATTCTTTTGGAAGGACATATGGTGAACACAGAGAATTTTTAGAATTAAATGAGGAGCAACATTATGAACTTAAAGAATATTCGACAATAAATGGGATTACTTATTTTTGTACACCCTGTGATGTTCCTTCTGTTGAATTATTAGAAAGAATTGGATGTCCCTTCTATAAAATTGCATCAAGGGATTTAACAAATATCCCTTTGCTTGAAAAGCTCGCTACATTAAAGAAACCAATAATTATGTCTACTGGAATGGCATCTGTAGAAGATATTGATGACGCATTAGAAACATTAAAATTGAATAAGCAAGATTTAATTATAATGCAGTGCACATCAGAGTACCCATGTAAACTCGAAAATGTGAATTTAAGGGCAATAAGTACATTAAAGAAAAAGTATGGTTATGTAACTGGTTTATCAGATCATACATCTGGGGTTATAGTTTCTGCAGCTGCTATATTAGCTGGGGCCAGTATTATAGAAAAACATATCACACTTGATAGAACTTTAAAAGGTACAGACCAACCAGGTTCTTTAGAGGAAAGTGGTTTAAAAAAATTGATTGGATACATTAGAGCTATTGAATTGGCTCAAGGTGATGGAAGGATAGAATTTAACCCTGATGTGGCAAGTGCTAAAATAAAACTTGCAAGATCTATTACAAGTAAATTAAATATTTTGAAAGGTCAAATTTTGACAGAGGATATGATTTGTTTAAAAAGTCCCGGTGATGGACTCTTGTGGAGAGATCGACATCAAATTTTAAATAAAAAGTCAAAAGTTAATATAGATTCCGGTGTGACATTAAAACTTTCAGATTTTGAATAAAAAAATTAAAATATTTCTGACAGATATTGATGGGGTATGGACCGATGGCGGTATGTATTATGATCAGAGTGGCAATGAGCTTAAAAAATTTAATACTAGCGATAGCGCTGGTGTCAAATTGTTGAACCTACTTGGTATACCAACAGTGATAATCACTGGTGAAAATACCGAAATAGTTAGAAGGAGATCTGAAAAATTAAATATTTTATATTTGTATCAAGGTGTTAAAAATAAATTAGATATAGCCCAAAAGATTAGCAATCAATTAAAAATTTCTTTAAGTGAGATGGCCTATATTGGCGATGATTATATGGATCTCAATTTGTTGAAGGAAGTCGGTTTATCTGCATGCCCCATTAATGCAATTGAAATTGTAAAAAATAATGTTGATTGGATTATAAATATGAAGGGTGGTGATGGTGTTTTTAGAGCATTTGTTGAAAAATACTTGAAAAGTATAAATAAAATTGATGACTGTTATAATCATCTAATACAAGAAAGTAGCAATGAGAATATATGATTTAAAAGTTCTTATAATAGGGGGCGGGGCAATTGCTAAAAGACATATTAGTAATCTACAGTCTTTAGGTGTGAATGATATTACTGTGTTAAAGCGGAATTATTCACAAAGTTTTTCTGAAAAATTTAAAGTAAAGGTAATTACTTTTTTAAAAGAGTCTAATAATCTATTTGACTTGACAATAGTTTGTACTCCTACATCTTTACATTTTGAAGGTATTCAAATTGGTAAAAAATTAAATACACATATATTTGTTGAAAAACCATTAACGCATGATATTGTGACACTCAACTTAATAAAAAAAATGGAATATAATAACAAATATTTTTTCATTGGCTTTATGTTGAGATTTCACCCATTTGTAAATCAAATAAAAAATCTTTTAGAATCGAAAATAATTGGTGAATGGTATAGTGCAAGATTTGAATTTGGCAGTTGGTTGCCTGACTGGCATCCATGGGAAAATTATAAAGAAGGGTATGCCGCACGAATTGATTTAGGTGGGGGTGTTATAAATACTATTTGTCATGAATTAGATTTAATGATACATTTTTTTGGAGAGCCTAATTCTGTAAAAGGATTCAAAAAAAACACCAGAACCTTAAGAATCGATGTTGAAGAGATTGCAGAAATGATATTTGAGTATGAAAAAGGAGTTGTTTCAATTCATCTTGATTATTTGCAAAAGAAATATGAAAGACGTGTTAGAATTTTAGGTACAAACGGAACAATTGATTGGTTATGGAATGAAAAAAAAATTATAGTTAACACTAATGATGAAATGAGAGTTATTGAAGAGGATAAGAATTTCGATTTAAATCAATTATATATTAACGAGTTAAACTATTTTATTAAATGTATTTTACGAAATTGTAAAAATGAAGATTTGAACTTTAATTATTCAATTCTCCACACTTACTGGATGTTGAAAATGCATGAAACCTCAAAATAAATTTATATGAGTATCTTACAAAAACTATTTAGTTTAAAAAATAAGCATTTTATTGTTGCCGGAGGATCTGGACAAATAGGGTTTGTGATTTCAAAAGCCATTTCAGAGGCAGGAGCTTTAGTAAGTATAGTAGATATTGATCATGAATTGGGGTTAGAAAAATTAAAGTCCTACAAAAATCAAAAAGTTAAGTTGTATAAAATGAATGTTTGTTCCAAAAGTGATATTGTATCTAAACTGAAAAATATAAGAGACGAGCGTGGAAAAATTGCTGGGTTAGTCAATTGTTTTCACTTTAAAGGTAACTCAAGAAAACTTGATCCAGGCTCATCGTTTTTTACTGATTTTGAAAAATACTCTGAGGATTCATGGGACTTAGTGCATGATGTAAACCTTAAAGGTGCTTTCTTAATGTGTCAGGCAATAATACCATATTTAAAGGAGTCTAAATCTGGAACTATTATTAATATATCTTCAACTTATGGTATTGTCAGTCCCAATAAAAATATCTACGGTAATTCAGGAATTAATTCACCGATTTCTTACGCCACTTCCAAAGCAGCTATCATTCAATTAACGAGGTATCTTGCCACTCATTTAACTGATTATAACATACGTGTAAATGCTTTAACTCCCGGTGGTGTAGAAAATGAACAATCACAAGAATTTATAGAAAATTATTGTAAACTCACTCCATTAAAAAGAATGGCAAAACCTGAAGATTATCAAGGCGGAATAATTTTCTTATTATCTGATTCTTCAAGTTATATGACTGGCAGTAATTTAATAATTGATGGTGGCTGGACCGCATGGTAATTCATATATGAACATTGATAAATTATTTGACGAGTTATTTCCAATTGACAGATCAATCTTGGGAATTGGTTATAGACGAAGCCTAGACATATTATGTCGAATTATACCATTCAAAACAATTGACTTTAAATCAGGGGAAAAAGTATTTGATTGGACTATCCCCAAAGAATGGATTGTGAGAAGAGCTATTTTATATGACAATAGTTTAAAAAAAATTATAGAATATCATTCAGGGGAGAATAATTTGTCAATAATAAATTATAGTTCTTCTTTCAAAGGGTTAATTCATTACAAAGACTTAATAAAACACCTTTTTTATGAAGAACGAATTCCTGATGCAATTCCTTATGTATCTTCTTATTACAGAAAAAATTGGGGATTTTGTATTTCTTATAATAATTTCCTAAGACTTAACAAGAATTCAACTTATAAGGTTGAAATAGAAACTAAACTTACAAACGGTTTTTTAAGAGTGGGTGAATGTCTATTGAAAGGTCGGAGGAGACAAGAAATATTAATAAGTTCATATTTATGCCATCCTTCACTCGCAAATAATGAATTAAGTGGCCCTATCGCATTAGCATATTTGTATAATTTTTTAAAAGAAAAAAAATTAAATTACTCATATCGATTTATTATAAATCCTGAAACGATTGGCAGTATTGCTTATTTGAATAGAAATTTAAAAAAATTAAGAAAAAATATTGTTTCAGGTATGGTTTTAACTTGCCTTGGAGGGAGAAAGCGGAAATTAAGTTATAAGTTAAGCAAGAACGGTATATCCAGATTAGATAATTTTATGATCAGAAAATTTAAAGAAAATAAAATTAAAATAAGGCCTTTCACTCCTGTGGGTGGATCAGATGAACGACAATATAATTCACCTAAAATTAATTTACCAATAGGGCAAATGGCGAAAACAGTATATGGTGAATATGATGAGTATCATACATCATTTGATGATAAATCACTAATGTCAATAAATTCCTTAATTAAATCATGCGATCAGTTGGCAAGTTTAATTTTAGAATTTGACTCTGAAATTGTGTATGAAAATAAAATTGGATTTGGCGAGTTACAATTAGGGAAACGTGGTTTGTATCCAAACATAAATTCGAAAGAAACTAGAGAGAATTCCTCAACCGATAAGATTATAGATGGTAAGGTAAGGCAAAAAATTATAATGAATCTTCTTAATTATAGTGATATCAACCATTCTTTGAATGATATTTCTGAATTTCTAAAAGAGGATTACAATTTGGTGATGAATATAGCTTCTGAACTTGAACAATTAAATCTTTTAACAAAAATATGAGTGTAGTTCTTCTAACTGGTAATCACCCAAGGCATAAATACTTAGTAAATTTACTCCAAAATAATATTGGATTAAGCGGTTTAGTTATTGAAAATAGAGAAATGCATGTGCCTGTTGCACCTTCATCATTAGATTATGATTTAAAAAAAATATTTGATGATCATTTTCGTAAACGAGATATTGCAGAAAATCTAATTTTTAAATGTAATGAATCGGATATTTTTAATAAAATTTTAATTGAAAAAGAAAATTTAAACAGTGAAACAGTTCTCAATTATTTAAATAAAATAAGTCCAAGTTTAATAATTACTACTGGAATTGGTGTACTGAATAAAAAAACGATTAGTTCGATTAATTGTCCAATTTGGAATATACATGGCGGTATTTCTCCTGAATTTAAAGGAGCGATTACTCATTTCTGGCCTAGTTATTTACTTAAGCCTCAATTTACTGGATGTACAATTCACTATGTAGAAGAAAAGATTGATGCAGGTGAGATAATACATCAAACCCCTGCAGTTATTGAGAAAGGGGATAATTTACACACATTATCTTGCAAATCATTAAAACTTGCTTATGATTCTATAGTCCCTTTAATTATATTTTTTTTAGCAGGAAATAAAATAAATTCATCAAAGCAAAAAGGTTCAGGAAAATTATGGTTAAATAAAGATTGGCAACCACATCATTTAAATTTAATATATAAAGTATTTAATGATTCTGTAGTTGACCATTATTTAAATGGTTCATTTGGTAATGAACTCCCTAAACTATACATAAATGATATTTTCAAAAATGATTCATTTTATAAAAAATATTTTAATTGAAATTATTTATAAAAAATACAGTTAAACTTTCATCCGCACCAATTTTAACTCAAATATTCTCTTTTTTCCTTTTACCTCTAATTACTCGAACATACAGTGCAGAGATATTCGGCGATGTTAATTTAATCACTTCATTTGTTTCTCTAATTGGTGTTTTTATTTGTTTAGGGTATAATCAAGCTATTGTATTCCCGAAATCAGACGAGGATGCTATATACTTATTGCAGATTTCGGTTTTATTGACTTTTATTATATCTTTTTTTGCATTAATTTTTATACATTTTTTCTACGTAAATCTATTTTATGAAAAAATCAAACTGAAAAGTAGTTTATTATATTATTTCCCTTTTTTACTTTTACTACATGGGCTTTCATCTTCATTTTTAATGATTAATTTAAGACTTTCAAAATTTGGATTAATTTCAATAGGGAGGGTTTTAAATGTTCTTGCAAGTAAAATGTTTTCTATTATTTATCCATTCTTTTTTACAATTACAGCATACGGATTGATATTGGGTAATATTGCTGGTACATTAATTCTAACATTGATATTTATATTTTCAAATCTTAAAATCTTAAAAAAAGTTGTACAATTCAATTTTAAAAAATATAATAGTTTACTAAAAGAATATCAACAATTTCCTTTTTTCGCAGTTACTAATGATTTAGTTTTTAGGGTAAATCAAACTTTAATGGTTATCTTAATATCTTACTTTTATTCAAATAAAGATGTTGGACAGTATGGAGTTTCTCTTATGATATTAGCTATCCCTACTACTTTACTTGGGAGTTCAATAAGTGAGGTCTTTTATAAAAAAATATTTGAAATTAATAATAGTGATGATTTAAAAGAATCGACCATTAAGCTGTTTAAGATTACAACTTTGATTCTATCACTCATGTTTGTTATACTTGCTTTTTTTAGTAAAATTATGATTCCTGAATTTCTAGGAGATGGATGGGTTTTGTCTGGTTTTATGGTGGGAGCATTGTCGTTATATTATTTTTTTGAATTTATTTTTCTACCTTGTCAGAGCATATTAAAGAAATTTAAAAAGCAACAATATATATTGATTTATCAGCTTGCCATTACTTTTTCTTCGTTTGTCAGCCTATTTGTTGGGTATAGATTGAATAACATTATCAATTCATTTTATTTACTTTCTATTTTAAATGCTATAATTTCTATTTTATTTGGACTGATTACTTTTGAAATTATTGGAATTAGAGTTCATGATATTATGAAAATTTTGTTTAAGACTTTAGTATACAATTTGCCTTTTATATTACTTTTCTTCTTTATTCAAAAAATATTTTTATTAAACGTTGTCTCAATTTTCATTCTATCAATAATTTCATATATTTTATTTATATGGATTTTAATTTATAAAGAATACGATTTTAATAATTATTCAAAAGAAATTGCTTTAAAGTTTTTTGGAAAAAATTTAAAAAATGGGACTTAAGAAATTTAAAAATATCCATTGCGGTGAAACTTGCTATATATTTGGTGATGGGCCTTCAATTAAGTATTTTGATTTATCACAATTCAATAATTATATTGGAATATCTTGTGGACGACAGATATTTCACAAAGATTTTGAAACCTTAAATATTAAATATTATGCTGTACCAGAGCCATTTCTTTTTGTTTCTGATCTGATTCAGCCTTATAAGTACATAAAAGATTTTCGGCCATTAACCAATCTCTTAAAAGAGAAAATTGAAAAGATGAAGAGTCTTAATTTCTTTTTTAACTTAACAAATTATTTTAGTATTCACGGTTGTAATTATCACTTCATCCATAGATACACAAATCCTTTCTTTAATGTTTTCAATAAATTTACTCGAGATCCTTTCTCGGGGTCTTTACAAACTTGTTTATCTCTGGCATTTATTTTAGGTTTTAAAAAGGTTTATCTAATTGGACATGATTCTTGGACTATGAAATATAGTAGTAGTCAACGATGGTTTGAAATTGGAATTGGCTTAAGAAAACAAAATTTTGAGTCTTTTGATGATCCATTTTTTAAAGCAATAAAAGAGAAAATTGAAATTGTATCAATTATTCCTGATGGAAACTCTATTAACTTCAATTCAAAAACATACTTAGAATTTACAAAGAAACGTGTTGAGTACAAAGAGAATTATGAATTGACTGATATTAATTATTTAAATGTATTTGACCAATATCCTCTTTATAAAATCTTTAATTAATGATGTAAATCTTAAAAAATGTATGTTAAAGAATCGTGTGATAAATTTTATAAAACTTTTTCATTGAAACTAAACTAAATAATTAACAAAATATATAAATGAAAAAGCGATTTGCATTAATAGGAGCTGCTGGATATATAGCTCCAAGACATTTAAAGGCAATAAGAGACACTAACAATGAGCTAATTGCTGCAATGGATCCAAGTGACTCTGTAGGTGTTTTAGACAGTTTCTTTCCAAATGCTGATTTTTTTTGCGAATTTGAAAGATTTGAACGGCATATAGAAAAAATTAGAAAAAAAAATGACGGGAATTCATTAGATTATGTTTCTATTTGTTCGCCCAATCATTTACATGATTCGCATATAAGATTTGCATTACGTTCTGGTGCTAATGCTATTTGCGAAAAACCAATTGTCTTAAATCCTTGGAATATAGAAGCACTTAAAGAAGTTGAGTCGGACACAAACCATAAAATTTATACTATACTTCAATTGAGGTTACACCCATCAATACTAGCTTTAAAGAATAAAATTAATAAAAGTCCAAGTAATAAAATTTTTGATGTTGACCTTACTTACATAACATCTCGAGGCAAATGGTATCAATATTCGTGGAAAGGTAATATGACTAAGTCAGGTGGAATTGCAACGAATATAGGGGTACATTTTTTTGATATGTTACATTTTTTGTTTGGAAATGTAAAACAAAATGTTGTACATTATCAGGATTATCAGAAAACAGCAGGTTATCTAGAATATGATCGAGCAAGGGTAAGATGGTTTCTTTCTGTTGATGCAAATGATTTACCATATTCCACATTTATTAATGGGTCTCGAACCCATCGGTCGTTAACAATTGACGGAAATGAAATTGAATTTTCCGATGGATTTTCAGATTTACATACCCGTGTTTATGAGGATATTCTTAGCGGCGGTGGTTATGGTCTTGATGAAAATCTAGTTGCAATTCAAATTGTTTCTGATATACGAAATTTAAAATCAATTGGATTGATTGGAGATTATCATCCATATTTAAAAAATTTAAAATAATGGGTAATTTTATTCACTCTTCAGCAATCATCGATAAAGGTGCTGTTATCGGAGAGGAAACTCGAGTCTGGCATTTTGTTCACATCAGTAGCGGCGCTATCATTGGGCAAAAATGCTCTATTGGTCAAAATGTTTTTGTTGGAAATAAAGTTGTAGTTGGGAATAATGTAAAAATACAGAATAATGTTTCTGTTTACGATAATGTAACAATTGAAGATGATGTTTTTTGTGGACCAAGTATGGTGTTTACTAATGTTATAAATCCAAGATCATTTATTCAAAGAAAAAATGAGTATCTTGATACAAAGATTAAAAGAGGAGCGACCTTAGGTGCAAATTGTACAATTGTTTGCGGTTTGAGTGTAGGTGAATATGCATTTGTTGCTGCAGGAGCTGTTGTAACCAAAGATGTACCAAACTTTGCACTTTTTGCAGGAGTTCCTGCACGGCAAATTGGATGGATGAGCAAATTTGGCAAAAGAATTGATTTGCCAAATATTGGGAATGGAACATATTCTTGTCCGTTTACTGGCGATGTTTATGAATTGAGGGGTAATGAAATGACTATTAAATAAATTAAATTTTGGAATTTATAGACTTAAAAAGGCATTATTTATTTTACAAGAAAGCTATTAATGCTCGCATAAAAAAAGTTCTTAACCACGGTCATTATATTATGGGGCCTGAGATTAATGAGTTAGAAGACAAACTTTCACAATTTGTAGGTGTAAAGCATTGTATTACTGTCGCTAGTGGCACTGATAGTTTGGAAATTGCTTTAAGGGCATTGGGAGTTGGATATGGTGACGAAGTTATAACAGTGCCCTTTTCTTGGATTAGTTCAGCTGAAATAATATCTCAAGTTGGCGCAAAACCTGTATTTGTTGATATAGAAGAAGATTCATTTAACATAAACCCTGAACTAATAGAAAAAGCAATTACTAAAAAAACTAAAGCAATAATTGCAGTTAGTTTGTTTGGACAAATGCCAAAAATGGAATTAATCAATGAAATTGCTTCTAAATACAACATAGCAGTTGTTGAAGATGCTGCACAAAGTTTTGGTGCAACAAGAGACAGAGTAAAAAGTTGCGGAGCTAGTATAATTGGAAGTACATCTTTTTTTCCTGCAAAACCACTAGGGTGTTTTGGGGATGGCGGTGCTTTATTTACAAATGATGATAAATTGGCATTGACTTTTAAGGCAATAAGGTCTCATGGAGGAATAGAGAGGCATAATCACACTCACATTGGAATGAATGGCAGATTTGATACAATACAAGCTGCTATAATTTTAGGCAAAATAGATGGATTTGAAAAAGAAGTTAAGTTGAGGTCTAAAATTGGTGAAAGGTATAGTACAAAATTAAAGAATCATGTTACAGTCCCAGTAATTTCAGAAAAAAATACACATGTATATGCGCAGTATACAATTCGGGTAGATTCTAATGATAGAGAAATGATAATTAACAAACTTAAACAAAAAGGGATTCCTACTGGAATTTATTATCCTAAATGTTTTCATGAACAACCTGTTTTTCAATATCTAAATTATAAAAATGGAGATTTTCCTGTTTCTGAAAAAGCTGGTAAAGAAGTTATGAGTTTACCAATGCATCCTTTTCTAACATTATCAGAGCAAGACTTTGTCATAAATGAACTAATAAATGTAATTGAATCTAAATATATAAAAAATGAGTTTAGAAAATAGTAAAATTTTAGTAATCGGTGGAGCTGGGTTTATCGGCAGTTTTGTTGTAACAGAATTGTTGAAGGAAAAGGTAGCTTCTGTGACCGTTTTTGATAATTTCACCCGCGGTAAAAAAGAATACCTTGAAGAGCAGTTAAAAGACTCGCGCTGCAACATATTTCCTATTGGTGGGGATATCCGCGATCTTGATATCATCGATGCTGCTTTTAAAGAAAAGGACTATGTAATCTGTCTAGCTGCAATGTGGCTTTTACATTGTAAAGATTATCCACGAACTGCGTTTGAAGTGAATATTGCTGGTACTTTCAACGTATTGGAAGCATGCGTAAGGCATAAGATCAAAAAACTAGTTTGGTCATCCTCTGCATCTGTATATGGTGATGCAGTGGAACTACCTATGACAGAAAACCATCCTTTCAATAACAAGAATTTTTATGGGGCGAGTAAAATAGCAGGTGAGGCAATGTGTACCGCATTTAATGACCGGTACGGTCAATCCATCGTTGGCCTCCGTTATATGAATGTATACGGTCCGCACCAGGATCAGACAGCTGCATACACGGGTGTTGTTCCTATCATGCTTAATAAAATAGAAGCAAATGAATCTCCAGTTATTAATGGAGACGGTAGCCAGGCCTATGACTTTATCTACGTTGAAGACGTTGCACGTTGTAATGTACAGGCTTTGAAAAGCAATGTCGTATTTGGTATGTACAATGTTGGGACCGAGGTACAGACTTCAATTAAACAACTTTGCGATCTGATATTACAACTGAAAAAATCGCAGATCAAGGTTACTTATAGGCCATATAGTGCCGATGACGCGAGATCACTTGTACAGAACCGTATCGGTTCACGGGTAAAAGCAGAAAAGGAACTAGGCTTCTTATATAAATATACCCTTGAAGAGGGATTGCAGAAACTGATTGAGTGGAGAATTGCAACTGGAGTCGATAAAGGATAATTATAATTAATAACAATATATACGGACCAGTTGGTCTGATGAAAACCAAACATACAGCACAGACATGAGTACGATAACAAAAAGAAATATTCCAATTTCACTTCCAGTTACAGGCGAAGAGGAATGGGAAGCCACCCGTGAACCACTTGTAAATGGGTGGTTGACCTCAGGCCCCAAAGTCCGTGAATTTGAAGAACTTTTTGCCAATAGGCATCAAGTAAAACATGCCTTGGCTGTAACTAGCGCCACAACAGCCTTACATTTGGCATTGGTTGCCTTGGAAATCGGCCCTGGCGACGAAGTTATTATTCCAGCCTTTACTTGGGTTTCAACCGCCAATGTGGTGTTGTATTGCGGCGCCACGGTGGTTTTTGCTGATGTAGATCCTATTACCTTCAACATGGATCCTGAAGACCTGAAAAAACGCATCACGCCAAAAACAAAGGCCATCATTCCAGTACACTTATTTGGTTTGTGTGCAAACATGGATGCCATCAAGGTCATTGCGGGTAACATCCCCTTGGTTGAAGACGGGGCCTGTGCTGCGGGTGCGGCTTACAAAGGGTCGCCTGCAGGTGCTTTGGGTACCATTGGTTGTTTCAGTTTTCACCCGCGTAAATCAGTTACCACGGGCGAAGGCGGCATGATTACCACCAACGACGACCGCCTCGCTGATGTGATGAGCATGTTGCGCAACCACGGTGCTTCTATTTCAGAGGAGCAACGCCACCATGGTCCAAGACCCTATATTTTGCCCGACTTCAACATGCTGGGTTACAATTACCGCATGACCGATTTGCAAGGAGCAGTG